>Ga0310695_10001022_pt1 | contig 68207 bp, 69 predicted proteins | sample RumenRJG_04DNA_FD_203882 | JGI IMG/M metagenome (GOLD analysis project Ga0310695, IMG submission 203882) | Bovine rumen microbial communities from Lethbridge, Alberta, Canada - RJG_04 (v2) (version 2) | ecosystem: Host-associated > Mammals > Digestive system > Stomach > Rumen | place: Canada... | reverse complement strand
CTTACCAGGCTGCAACGCAGTTCATCCTCGGTATCCGCGCAAGCTTCAACGGTCTCGTTGTCGATCCTTGCATCCCGAGCGCATGGGCTGGCTTCGAAGCTACCCGTAAGTTCCGCGGTGCTACCTACCAGATCACGGTGAAGAACCCGGATCACGTCTGCAAGGGTGTGGCAAAGATGGTTGTTGACGGTCAGGAAATCGATTCCAACGTCGCTCCGATCTTTACGAAGGGTGTGCACAAGGTCGAAGTCACCTTGGGTTAAGAAACACATATAGCCGTCGCGATAGTTCGTCAATCTCGCCCTCACGTAGGAAACTACGCTACGGGCGATCTTTCCTGCTCTCGCTAGGCTCTCTGTGTTTCTTGAATGAGAAGATTCGTTCTAATCCAAATTCGGAATTTTAGGTCTGCTTCAAACGAGGCAGACTTTTTGTTTTGCTCTCGCTAGGCTCTCTACGTTTTTCGAAACGATAATTCGGTTCTAATCCAAATTGAATTTTAGACGTCAGTCTCTCGCGAGGCTGGTGTTTTTTGTTGTTATTTTCGATGATTTGTTTATATTAAAGTGTATGAAGATTAACTTGTTGAAACTTTTTTTGTGGGCTTTTGCTTTGCTTCTTTTAGTTGGTTGCTCGATGCGGCCGCTTTCTGCGGGCGCGTTTATGGAAGCTTACCAGAGTGTAAATGATTCCTCTAAGACTGTAGTTGGGGTATCGATTACGGGAGTGCGGGGTGTTACTTCAAATTCGGAAAATCCGAAAATGGATTCTATCGGCAATTACGTTTATGGAGTCAAAGATGAGGGCGTAATAGATGTCTCTGTCCCGGTTTATCATTTTATAGATCATTTTGAAATTGGAGGCGGCTTCCAGTTTTTCACGCCTTTTGTCTCGTTAGGTGTTGCTTTTGAGCATTTTGGTGTGATGGGGTGGGGGACGTTTGCCGCTGGTGGTATAAGTGTAATGGAGCAGATTTCGCCGACGGAAAAAATGCATGTAGGCTTATTTCAGTTTGCATCCCGTTCCAAGAGTCATGTTGGTTGCAAAGAAGATAATGGTGACTGTGGCGAATTTTTTGGCGTTGCAATTGATTATTTCGAGTTTGGTGGCGGCGCTTATCTTATGTATAAGACCGGTTTTAAGTTGCATTGGGGTGCTGAATTTAGGTACAGTTACGACATCGACAACAAGGCAAACCACTTTGCGTTTACCTTAAATCTTTTGGGATTGTGATTTTATTTGCTTATCCTGAAATTCGCATATAAACGCAAAGTACACGGCTTACGGTATAACCGGATTTGAGAAGCGATTTAAGCATGGGAACCACGTTGATGGTACAAATTAGATCGCTGTCATCAAATTTTCCTTTCCAACTTTTTGGCGAGCCGTTATCAAATACGTCCTTGATCATGGAATCGTAATAGGGAAGGTACTTGACGGAGATGACGTCTTTCAAAGATTGGTTGACAACTTCGTCCGTTTTGGCAAAACCTGAATCTGTTGCAAAAGCGTTGTTGCACCCAAGAATGGTAAAGTTGCGGTCAACCCAGAAAATACCGATGTTCGGGAAATTGAAAAGCGAATTTATCAGAGATTCTTCGACACCGCTTTTCATGAGGAATGGTATTTCGGGAGATGTTTCCACACGGCGGGCAGAACCCATCATCACAATGCGGTCTTCGTCATCGGGGGCGAGGTGCCCACGGAAGTCGTACCACACGAGGTTCTTTTCACTGTTCCAGCAACGAATCTTGAGCGTTCCGAATCGGGCATTTTCATTGGCGAGGCGATTGAGCTGGCTCTGTTCATCGAGTAGATGGCCTTTGTCATCATAAGCCGCTTCGCCACCGGCTTTCATCATGCATTCGTTCATCACGCGTTCGAGCAACTTGAAGTCGTCTTCTGGCATGAGCGATTCTATATCGACAACGCCGCCAGAGCGAGGAACGTCGCGGTAGTCATCGTCCATCATCGGTGTGAGCAAAAAGAGCTGGCGGCTTTCGAAATCGAATTTCCACAGGAAGTCGCCCGTGTTACGCAAGAGCGATTTCAGCTTTGTTTCGGCTTCGTCTAGGCGGTGCTGGTTTTCGACGGTGTTCGAAATGTTCTTAATCAAGCAGATATAACGAGATTCGTCCATCGAAAGACGCTTGTGCTGGCAACGCATTTCGAACCAGAGCATGGTACCGTCGTCGCGCTTGTACGAGAACATGAACGGCATTTCGGGGTGCTTGTCAATATCGTCAAAGTAAAGTTTAAGGCGAGCCCAGTCCTTTGGCGGAAGAATGTCTCGGAATAAGCGGTCCTTGCTCAAGTTGTCAAAGAGCGGGTCCGACATGAACTGCGGTAGAGAGCTGATAAATTCAAACTTGTCGGAAAGTACGACAATGAACTCACCGAGGTTGCCCGCGAAAAGCGTATAAAGCTTTTGCCTTTTCCAGTAGTCGAGCAACAGCAAAATGGTGACAATCAACAAAAGCAAGAGCACAGTGCAGACATAGCACCAGCCCACAGACCAGTCTATAGAGTTCGTCATACATTAATAAGATAATCAATTTTACAGGGAAGGGGAAATTGGGCAAAGAAAAAAGCCCGCCACGAAGGCGGACTTGCAATTTAAAAGTCTGTGTTGAAATGGCGATGCCGCAACAGAGTGCGGCATGACATCTGTACACGCTTTCGTCTCTCGTCTGTAGCCCGCTGTTGCGGGCGTTCTTTCGTCTTATTCAGCGAAGTATTCCTTGGCCTTGGCAATGACGTCTTCGACCTTGACCATGGTGAACTGCTTTTCGTTACGGAACTTCCATTCGACTTCGCCGTTTGCAAGACCCTTCTTGCCGATGGCGATACGCACCGGAGAACCCCAGAGGTCGGCGTCCTTGAACTTCACGCCCGGACGTTCGTCGCGGTCGTCCACGAGCACGTCGATGCCAGCGGCTTCAAGTTCCTTTTCGAACTTTTCGGCGAGTTCCACGAGTTCGGCTTCCTTGCCGATGGGGACGATTTCCACCTGGAACGGAGCGATGGACTTGGGCCAAATCGGTCCGAAGTCATCGTGGCTGTTTTCCACCACAGAGGCCATCAAGCGGCCCACGCCGATACCGTAGCAACCCATGATGGCGGGTGCAGTCGTCTTTTCGGCGGTGAGGAACTTCGCGCCCATGGATTCGGAGAACTTGGTGCCAAGCTTGAAGATATTGCCCATTTCGATGCCGCGCGTTTCGGTGAGGAGCTCGCCGCAGCAGGGGCACTTGCAGACTTCGGAAGCTTCTGCAATGTCGGCCACTTCGAACTTCGGGAAGTCGCGCTTCGGGTTGCAATGCTTGAAGTGGAAGCCTTCTTCGTTTGCGCCGGTCACGAGGTCGAAGGAATCAGCAATAGCTTCGTCCACGATGATGCGTGTGTCGTGAGCGTTAATCGGGGACGCAAAGCCCGGAACCATGCCGCAGGCCTTGATGAGGCTGTCTTCGGCCGGGTAGAGTTCCTTGGCCTTCAGCAAGTTGTGGAGCTTGATTTCGGAAACGTCGAGGTTGCCCGGAACAACGACCGTGATGAGCTTGCCTTCGAAGTCGAAGAACACGCACTTGGCGGTAGATTCGGCCGGAACGTTCAGGAACTTGGTAATTTCTTCGATGCTTTCGCTGTTCGGCGTAGCAACCTTTTCGAGGGCTGCATTTTCATCGCCCTTGAACGGTACGCGCTGGAACTTCGCGATTTCGCGGTTGGCCTGGTAGCCGCACTTCTTGCAGAGAATCAAGTAGTCTTCGCCGTTCGGAGTATCCAGCATGAATTCGTGAGCGACCTTACCGCCCATGATACCCGTATCACTCTGCACCACCACCGGTTCAATGCCCACGCGACGATAGATGCGCAGGTAGGCGTCGTATTCTTCCTGGTAGTGACGGTCGAGGTCTTCCTGGCTGGTGTGGAAACTGTAAGCATCCTTCATCAAGAATTCGCGAACGCGGATAAGACCGCCGCGAGCACGAGCTTCGTCACGGTACTTGGTCTTGAACTGGTAGAGCATCACCGGCAGCTGCTTGTAGCTGTTGAGCACGTAGCGCACGAGGTCGGTCATGGCTTCTTCGTGCGTCATGGCGAGCACCATGTTGTGGTTGTTGCGGTCCTTGAAGCGGAGGAGTTCTTCACCAATAGCCTGGTAACGGCCAGATTCGCTCCAGAGTTCAGCAGTCTGCACCACCGGCAAATCCACTTCGATACCGCCAATCTTGTTCATTTCTTCGCGGATGATGTTCACGATCTTCTGGATGACGCGGAAACCCATCGGCATCATGGAATAGATACCGGTAGAGACGGGCTTGATGTAACCGCCGCGCATGAGGAAGATGTGGGAGGGCATGGTGGCATCGCTCGGCGTTTCGCGGAGCGTGACGTAAAAGTACTTGGAGAGTTTCATTGTTTTTGCCTTTTAAAATTTTTTACGGCGTAAATGTAGCTAAAAAGCCATCACCGGACAAGCGCTCTCCAAATCAAAACTAATTGAATACTTGTACTCGGAGAGTCTCTGAACCAAGCTTTACCCAATAGGTGCCTGGCGACATGATGATATTCGTTGACCCCTTGACACTTCCTTTTTGGACTATTCGCCCCATGGGATTGATAATGGCGTACGCTTTGGGCTGTGGACTGAAAATTCGAATGTTGTTTTCGGTTGTCGTTACATAAGCTTTAGATGCTTCTGGATTTGTTTTTTTTAGTCCCATTGGATTTTCAGAAATGATGTTTTCTACATAATGCATTTCTTTTCCTTCTGAAATAATTTTTAAAATGACTTGGTATTCTCCCATTGGCAATTTGTTGCTTCGTGTGGCTATATTCCCTCCACCGCAGTAGCTGACAATTTTATTTGTATCACAAGTGACTTGTGTTTCGGTTTGGATCGTATCCCCCAATGAGTTTACTATGCTAAAAAAAATATCTAATTGTGGTTCCTTGATCGGTGGCTCATAAGGCGGATGGAGAATTGTATACCTTTTTTTGTAGTAGCAGTCTGGACGAACGTCTATATCTGTTATTTTTATATTCCAAATATCAAAACCGACATATGATGCCAAATCATTTCTATAGAATTCTATATCGGGAACGTAATACAACGAATTGTTTTTTGAACTTTCGAGTTTAAAAAAATTAATAAAAAGCTTTATTTCAAAAGATTCTAATGTACCATCTCCAATTTCACTTAAACCAATGGGGTGTTCCAAAGTCTTATCATCATTGCAGTAAAATAGAACAGAATCTGGCAAATTAGCATTGTCCCAACTGTACGAATACCAACCTGGATAGTTTTCGTCTTTTTGCATGGCTTGTAAGAATCCATCGTTATTAATTACTAATCCAGCTCCTGATTTTATCCAACAACTGTCATTGGGAATAAGAATGTGAATGGTAAATGTTTCTGCAAATGTCAAAGAAGATAACCATAAAAGCAATAAAACCAATTTCTTCATAAATTTCTCCTTTGGTAATAACATTTATAATTTAACTTGTTTTTGATTGCAATGTGTGTTTTTTTTTTGATTTTCTTTTTTGTTACATGTGTTGCATATAGGAACCTGCATGTAATGTATAGCCCTCTATGGCGGATTTTCCTATAATTTTGTATTTTTCGGTCATGGATTTTATAAACCATTTGCGCGAAAAGTCCGCAGTGCAAAAAATTGAAAAGTTCATCCCGGCGATTGCTTTTTTGGGCGGGTTTAGCTGGGATTCTATGACCATAGGACACAAAGTTTACGGAAGGGACTTAATCCTATTGTCGTTCTATTATTTGATTGCTCTAGTCTCGATATTTTTTATTGCGACAAGGCTTGTTGCCAATGATGAAAATTGCGAAGACAACACCCCATCTTTTTTCAGCAAAATTTTGAATCGTGAATGGCCTTCATCCTGGATTGACCGATTGACCTGGTTAGTGCAATTTTGTTTTGGCAACCTCTACAGCGCCCTTGTCATTTGCTATTTCAAAAGTTCGGGTTCCATCGCTGCGTTCGTTATTGTGTTACTCCTTGTATCCCTCCTTGTCGGCAATGAGTTCTTGAAAGAGAAGTATGAAAAATTTGGTGTATGTCTAGCGTTCTTTTGTTTGCTAGGGACGATGTTCTTTAATTTTCTGATTCCGCACTTGATTCATGCGATGGGTGCTTTATGGTTCTTTTTAAGTACATTCTTGTCCATTGGAATTTGTTATTTGCTTTGGCTTAAATCTTCACGTGATAAACGCACCCTTGTTGCTCCCATTGCCATTACGCTAGTTCTTTCAATCGCATATGTGGCAAACTGGATTGCTCCTGTACCGCTCGTTTTGAAACAGCAGATTGTCTGCAAAAATTTTAACAACGAAACATATTCCTGTGATGCGGATAAACTTAATTTCTGGCAACGTAATGGTTTTGCACAAATGACAATACATAAAGAAGAAGGCGAAGAAATTTACTTTATGTCATCTGTCTATGCCCCAGCGGAACTTAAAGCCCCGATTGAATTTCGGTGGTATTATCTGATTCCTGCCACTCAGACTTTCAAACTGACCGATAAAATATCGTCAAGCCGGATGATTATCCGAGGGGGGCGGGATGCTGGATACCGAAGCTTTTCCCGAAAGAAAAATATTCCTGAGGGAACCTATCGTGTAGAAACGGCATATAAAGATGGTGCTGTAATTGGTTCAAGTACGTTTAAGGTGATCGAAGGAATGCCTAAAAATGGTTTTGTCCGCGATTCACTTCGTTAAAAAAATGTATATTATCGGGTAAAATTTGGGATGTATATATCCCTAATGTTTTTGACTTTAAGGAGTCTTTAAAAATGAAACTTAAAAAGATTGCTCTTGGTGCTGCAGCCCTTGCTTTGATCGCTTGTGGCGAAACACAGAAACCGGTTACTAAGGTTGCCAATATTACGCCTAATTCTACAGATGACCAGAAGTTTGCCTATATGCTTGGTGCCCAGTTTGGTCTTCAGAACTTTTTAAATCTTCCGATGCGCACGGGACAGGGAATTGATGAAGATGTCGTGGTTCAGGCATTCCGTGACGCAATTGCGAATATAAACGACTCTACGGCAAAGCTTCAGATTCCGCAGGATTCTCTGGGCATCATCAACAAGCGTATCCAGATGACTATGCAAGAGCGCTATATAAGCACTCGCCCCGATACAAGCGTAACAAAAGGGATGGACGAAGCTCAAATTCGCGCTTATGTCGATTCACTTGAAAAAGCACAGCCGGTTACAGCTGCTCCCGAAGTCAAATACACAGACGTCAAGCTTCCGCAGGATCCTTCGGAACAGCAGAAGTTCTCCTATGTCATCGGCGTCCAGTTCGGAAATCAGTTCTATAGCATTGGCCGTCAGTTCCAGACGGACTTTGATCCGGACTACTTCGTCCTTGGCGTTCGCGATGCCGGCAAGAAAGTTCGCGATACGACTTTCACGTTGACTCTCTCGGAAGATTCTCTTAAGGCTGTTGGTAACCGCTACACCGAAAAGATGAAAACGATCCGTGACGAAATGGTCAAGAAGCAGCAGGCCGAAGAAGAAAAGCTCAAGGCCGAAGTCGCTTCTCTTCGTGGCGATACGCTTGCAAACGGCATGCCTGCCAAGATGAACTTCAAGGTGAAGGCTTCTGGCATTACTGTCAAGGCTGAAGATTTGACGGGCTTTGCTGGCAAGCCGCTTTTGGTGTTCTATTTCTCTGCAACCTGCGGTCACTGCGCACACGCCGCTCCGCAGATTCTCGAAATCGCCAAGGAATTTGCCCCGAAGGGCCTTACGACAGTTTCTGTCGCTAGCGGTGGAAACAACAAGTCGGGCATTCGTCGCTTTATCGATGATGCCAAGTTTGATGAAACTATCAATGTCGTCTGGGATGAAGCCCGCCAGTTCGGTGAACTCTATAGCGATGGCTACGTTCCGAAGGTCTATCTCGTGAATCCTGATGGCACATACAAGCAGTATGCCGCTTTCGAAAAGGAAAAGGAAGACCTGAAGAAGGAAATCGCAGAACTTCTCAACGGCAAGAATGTTGAATGGAAGATCGAAGTCAAGCAGGCCGACGATGCCGCCAAGGCTCCTGAAGTCAAGCCGGAAGTCAAGAAAGAAGCAAAGCCTGCTAAGGCAAAGAAGTAATCGCCCTTTCTTTTATGAAAACGCATCCCTCTCGGGATGCGTTTTTTCTATAGCCGTATTGCCTCATATTTTTTAAATTTGGCGCATGATTATCGCAGAATTTGATGTTGTCGTCGTCGGTGGCGGTCACGCCGGTATTGAAGCCACGCATGCCGCATGGAAGATCGGTGTCAAAACCGCCATGCTCACGATGGATTTGAACGCAATTGGTAGAATGTCGTGCAATCCGGCAGTTGGCGGCGTTGCGAAAGGCCAAATTGTTCGCGATATAGACGCTCTCGGTGGCCTCATGGGGCTTTTGACTGACAAGGCGGGCATCCAGTTCCGCATGCTCAACATGAGCAAAGGTCCCGCTGTTTGGGGACCGCGTGCACAGTGCGACATGAAGTATTACAGCGAAGTTGCCCGCGAGACGATGGAAAGCTTGCCGGGACTTACGCTGATCCAGGGCGAACTCGCTTCGTTTGAACGCATGAACGATGGCCGCTTGGAACTCACGCTTTTGAACGGCGACCGCTACATCACACGTGCAATTGTGGTGACGAGTGGAACGTTCCTTGCATCCAAGATGTTCACTGGCCTTGAAACGAGCATCGGTGGGCGAGTGGGCGAGCCGAGTGCAGACAAACTTTCGGAATGCCTTGCGAAAAACGGCATCCGTTTGCGCCGCCTTAAAACAGGTACGCCGAGCCGCTTGGATCCGTATTCTATCGACTTTAACGAATGCGACGTGCAACATGGCGATGAGCATCCGTGGCCGATGAGCGATCGTCATTTCGATGGTACGACTCCAGACAAGTTCTGGGGAGACCAAGTTAACAAGTTTATCCGCAACGATTGCGTTTGCTGGATTACTCGCACGAACATCAAGACGCACGACATTCTGCGCAGTGGCTTCAAGGACAGCCCGATGTTCAGCGGCCGTATTCACGGCAAGGGCCCGCGCTACTGCCCAAGTATCGAAGATAAAATCAACCGTTTTGGCGACCGCGACGGGCATCAGCTGTTCCTCGAACCGGAACAGGCTGACATCGGGCGTGTGTACATCAATGGTTTCAGTTCGAGCTTGCCGGCAGACATCCAGCTTGCTGCCATCCACACGATTCCGGGCCTTACCCGCGCGAAAGTGCTCCAAATCGGTTACGCTGTGGAATACGATTCCGTCGATGCGACACAGCTTTACCCGACGTTCGAATGCAAAAATGTTCCGGGACTCTATTTTGCAGGTCAGGTCTGCGGCACAAGCGGTTACGAAGAAGCCGCCGGTCAGGGCCTTATGGCAGGCATCAACGCCGCGCTTAAGGTCAAGGGCGAGGAACCGTTCATTCTCGGGCGCTCCGAAAGCTATCTCGGCGTGATGGTCGATGACCTCGTGAATATTTTGCTTGATGAACCGTACCGCATGTTCACTAGCCGTGCCGAATACCGCCTGTTCCTCCGCAGTGACAATGCCGAAATGCGCCTTAAGGAAAAGGCCCGCAAGATTGGCATGATCAGCGACCGCGACTGGGAAGACTGGACTCGCCGTCGCGACCTCATGGCAAGTCTCAAAACTCAATTTACGGAAACTTCTGCAACGCCGGAAGAAGCAAACGTGATTCTCGAAGCGGGCGGTCAGGCACTCGCCTCCGAACGCACTCGCTGGATTAATGTGCTCCGCCGTCCTGGAATCGATCCCGAAACGTTCTTTAAAGTGGCCGCACCGGACGCTAAAATCACGCGCCGTGACCAGTGGTACATGTATGCCGAAGAACTCTATGCCGGATTCTTCGACCGCCAGGAACGCGAAATCGACGACCAGAAGAAGATGGAAAAGGTCAAGCTTTCGCCGGACTTCGATTACATGTCCATAACGGCCATCAGCATTGAAAGCCGCCAGCGCCTCAACGCCCACAAGCCGCTTACGCTTGGGCAGGCAAGCCGAGTGCCCGGAGTGCGCCCCGCCGACATCACCGTCCTCGCGCATTGGATTGAATCTAGAACCTAGTCAATAGTCATTGGTCAATAGTTGATGATGCCGCCAAAGGTTCGGTAATTTGGCTAACGACTACTGACTAATAACTAAGGACCATAGCGTGTTCACTTGCAATTTCATAGTTTTTTACTATCTTTGCGCCCGTCAACATAAACAATTTTCCAAGAGGTATATATATGGCAGAAGAAGCAGAAGTCAAATCCACAGAAGAAGTTAAGCCTCAGGAAACAAAATCCCAAGAAAAATCTCAAGTAAAGAAGGCTCCGTCCAAGAAAAAGCGTCCGTTCAACGGCAAGCGCAAGGGTGGTGCTCCTGCTGCTGCAAAGAAGCCGGCTGTCTTTAGTGATTCCCTGGAAGATCGTTTCCCCAATCTTGCCGCAAAGCTCAAAAAGTCCATCGAAGATGGTATCAAGCAGAAGATCAAGGACGCTCAGAACGATCCGAAGGTCAAGGCCGCCTCTAAGAAATTTGCAGAAGAAAAGTAATTCTACTTCTCTAAATTCTCTAAAAATGCTCCGCTCCGCGGGGCATTTTTGCTTTTAGAAAAAGCGCGGCAACCGCCCTAGTTACTTGCCAAATACCCCTTCAATAGTTAACTTTATCCTGTCTACGGGAGCTCGTAAAACGGGCTGAGAGGAAGTTGAAAACTTCGACCGAACCTGATTTGGATAATGCCAACGTAGGGAGGTTCCATTGAACTCAAATCCAGTCAAAATCAACGGTGAAGACGTCGCAGCGGTAGGCATGACCATTGCCGAATATTTGGCGTCCGCAAATTACGATACAAAGCGCATCGCCGTTGAACGCAATTTAGAAATCGTCCCAAAGGCGAAGTATGCTGAGGTCGTTCTCGAAGCGGGGGACGTCGTCGAAGTTGTGAACTTTGTTGGAGGCGGGTGATGGAAAGCGTTCGAATCCCGAGCAGGGAAGAGTTCCGACGCGCACTCGTACAAAAGCAAGGCGAAGATATCGTTCAGAAACTTGAACAGACCACAGTTGCAATTTGTGGCGTTGGTGGACTAGGCTCTAATGTTGCCATCAATCTCGCTCGCGCAGGCATCAAGAAGCTCATTCTCGTGGATTTTGACCGTGTTGACGTGACGAACTTGCAACGCCAGCAGTACAAGGTCTCTCAAGTCGGAGAGCCTAAAGCGTTAGCTCTCGTCGAGAACTTGAAAGAAATTGCGCCGTACGTCGAGCTTGAAGCATACAACGAAAGAATCACGGAAGAAAACATCGACAAGTTCGTTGCAAACGCCGATGTTGTGTGCGAAGCGTTCGACAATCCCGAAACAAAGTCGATGCTCGTAAACGCGGTTCTTGAAAAGTATCCGCAAAAGTATCTCGTGGCAGCCTCTGGAATGGCAGGCACGGACGATGCGAATTCCATCAAGACGCGTAAGATTTCAAAATATTTTTACCTCTGTGGCGATGGCAAGAGTGACGTGACTCAAGGACTTGCGCTCCTCGCTCCACGCGTGCAGATTTGCGCAGCGCATGAGGCGCTCACGATTATCCGGATTATTGCCGGTCTAGAAGTTTAACATAAAGGACATGCAAATGAATTCTGACAAACTTGTTATTGGCGGTCATGAATTTGAATCTCGTTTTATTCTCGGTTCTGGAAAGTATTCCCTCAAGCTCATTGAAGCTGCGGTCAAGGATGCTGGCGCTCAGATCGTAACGCTTGCCGTTCGCCGAGCAAACACGAAGGAACACGAAAACATCCTCGACTACATTCCGAAAAATGTTACGCTTTTGCCGAACACGTCGGGTGCTCGCAATGCCGAAGAAGCTGTGCGCATTGCAAGACTTTCCCGCGAACTCGGTTGCGGCGACTTTGTGAAAATCGAAATCATGCGCGATACCAAGTATTTGCTCCCGGACAATGCCGAAACCATCAAGGCGACTGAAACGCTTGCGAAGGAAGGCTTTGTGGTGATGCCGTACATGTACCCGGATTTGAATGTGGCTCGCGATCTCGTGAATGCGGGTGCTGCCGCCGTGATGCCGCTTGCATCGCCGATTGGTTCAAACAAGGGACTTTGCACAAAAGACTTTATCCAGATTTTGATTGACGAAATTGAGCTCCCGATTATCGTGGATGCAGGCATCGGCAAACCGTCCGAAGCTTGTGCCGCTATGGAAATGGGCGCTGCCGCCATTATGGCAAATACCGCGCTTGCAACGGCAGGCGATCTCCAGCAGATGGCATCGGCATTCAAGCTTGCGATTGAAGCGGGCCGTAAGGCTTACCTCGCCGGGCTTGGCCGTGTGCTTTCCCGTGGCGCATCTGCATCCGATCCGCTTACAGGATTCTTGAGGGACTGATGAGGAGTTAAGAGTTCTAAGTTACTAGTTACTAGAACATCTTGATAAAAAAATCTCTAGTAACTATTAACTAGTATCTAGTAACTTGAATTGGTTAATAACATGACAACAGAACGCAAAGACAACAATTATTTTTTTGATTCTGGAAATCTCTCGCCGGCGGCTCTAGAACGCAAGCACAGAATTGAAACAGATCCGTCTGTCCGTACGGACATCATGGAATACTTGCCGGGAATGGAAGTGATTCATTCCGACATCCGCGACAAGGTTCTTGACGCATTTGAAAGCTATGATGCTTCCAAGTACACCGCACGTGATGTGCAGTTTGCCTTGCAGCACGACACTTGCTCTATCGAAGATTTCAAGGCTTTGCTTTCTCCTGCAGCAGCTCCGTTCCTCGAACAGATGGCCGCAAAGGCAAAGATTGAGACGGGCCGTCATTTCGGCAATAACGTCTATCTCTTTACGCCACTCTACATCGCAAACTACTGCGAAAACTACTGCGTCTATTGCGGTTTCAACTGCTACAATCACATCAAGCGTATGCAGCTGAACATGGAACAGATCGAGCACGAGATGAAAGTCATTGCCGACAGCGGCATGGAAGAAGTCCTGTTGCTCACGGGCGAAAGCCGTGCAAAAAGCAGTGTCGAATACATCGGTGAAGCTTGCAAGCTTGCCCGCAAGTACTTCAAGCTTGTGGGCGTCGAAGTTTACCCGGTGAATGTCGATGAGTACAAGTATTTGCACGAATGCGGCGTTGATTACGTGACGGTGTTCCAGGAAACATACGACCGCAAACGTTATGAACAGCTCCACTTGCTCGGCCACAAGCGCGTATTCCCGTACCGCTTTGATTCTCAGGAACGAGCCCTGATGGGCGGTATGCGCGGTTGCGGATTCTCGGCACTTCTCGGACTTTCGGACTTCCGTCGTGACGCGCTTGCAAGTGCTTTGCACGTTTACTACTTACAAAAGAAGTATCCGCATGCCGAGATGAGCCTCAGCTGCCCGCGTCTCCGCCCGATTGTGAACAACGAAAAAATCAGCCCGCTTGACGTTCACGAAAAGGAACTCTGCCAGGTGCTTTGCGCTTACCGCATCTTCCTTCCGTTCGTGGGCATCACGGTTTCGAGCCGCGAAAGCAAGGAATTCCGCAATGGCATCGTGAAAATCGCCGCCACGAAGATTTCCGCAGGCGTCTCGACCGGCATCGGCGACCACGAAAGCAAATACAGTGGTCACGATGATGGGGAAGGCGGCGACGAACAGTTCGAAATCAATGACGGCCGCAGCATCGACAAGATGTACGCCGACATGAGCAGCGAAGGCATGCAGCCTGTGCTGAACGACTACTTGTACGTTTAGTTGTTAGTCGTTAGTTATTAGTTGAATTCAGACTCTTGCCGCATTTACAAGAAAACGCCTCGGAAAATCCCGGGGCGTTTCGTTATTTCTATCAAATTATTTTTTTGAACAGCCTTTATTACCGTAAGTAGAGAAGCACGTTCCATTGTCAGTCATGTATGCGCTTTCCCATGTCTTTCCATGCGGAAGCAGGTAGACTTCAACAGAATAGCCTGGCGAAATAGGATCCGTCCAACGGACACTGACTGTATATCGCTCGTTGTCGTTTATCTTTCCTATATTCAAAGCTTTGCTCTGGAATAGCGGCTTTTTCGGAGCTGTTCGGTAGTCCGTCTGTTTCCTTGAATTTATATAAGATTTAGATGTATAGGAATCACCGTCTTTATTGTATTTGTAATTCAACCTAGCGGCAACAATGTCTGCGACACCGTCAAAGTTAGCATCTTTTAGAGCCATGTACCAGGTTCCGCTAGACCCAATCATTTCACAAATGTTGTTTGTATTATTGGCACTGCCGTGACTTCCCTGCACGTTGATCGACAAACCATTGTGGAGTTCTATCACAAATAATGTTGCACCTCCATCAGAAGAAAGACCGTTGGACAACTTGGTCAATAGATTTTTCTTCTGGTCATCATTAAGGTCTTTTACAGGTGTATAGTGCATTAGTGCATCACTGTCTTCGACAAGCGCTATATTGATAGCGTTTCTCAAGTCATAAAGTTTTAACAAGTCGATTTTTTCACGTGTCTTTTCACCGAACCCGAAAAACTTAGGCATAGCTACGGTAGAAAGAACGCCCATAATAGCGATAACCACCGTAAGCTCCATGAGGGTAATACCCTTCTTTGAATTTATCGGTTTCATAATATTGCTCCATATACGTTTTATTAAGGGATTACCCCTTTTAGGGTAATTTATATTTTATTGATTGCTACTGATATATTTTCGTAACAAGAACGTAACAAACGTGAGAAGCCGCACAATTTAAAAACTTCAAACTAATCTATTCCACAGTGGACTAATAATTTCTACCTTTAAAAACATGAAAAAAATTGATACAACGCTTTATTTCATTACAGATAGTACTAGCGTACCTACAGATCGTTTTTTGCCAACAGTCGAGGCCGCTTGCAAAGGTGGGGCAACGCTCATCCAGCTTCGCGAAAAGAACCGCTCTACACGTGAATACATGGAACTTGCAGCTGCGACTCACGAAATCACCAAGCGCTACAATATTCCGCTGATTATCGATGACCGCGTTGATGTGGCACTTGCGATTGGCGCTGAAGGTGTACATGTCGGGCAAACAGATATGCCTGTTAAAATAGCACGACAGCTGATGGGTGAAGATAAAATAATTGGAGCGACGACAAAGACTGTTCCGCAAGCTTTAGAAGCTTACGAACAGGGGGCAGACTATCTTGGCGTTGGGGCCATTTATCCGACGACAACGAAGGTGGTCACGATTCTTACAAGCGTTGATACTCTCAAGGCCATTGTGAAAGCGGTGCCTATAAAAGTGAACGCTATCGGCGGACTGAACAAGGATAATATCGATGTCCTCAAGGGATCTGGGATTTCAGGCATCTGTGCTGTTTCTGCCATTATGAAGGCGGACGATCCTGAAAAAGCAACGCGTGAACTGAAAGAAGCGTTTTTTAAACTAGTCAATAGTCATTAGTCTTTAGTTATTAGTTTTTTTATTTGGCAGCTATGCTGTAATTATAAAAACCAATGACCCATAACCATTAAGCAATAACTAATTGATTATTACTATCTTTTTTGCAATGAAAAAGAATTTAAAGAACTCATTGTCGTTTGTGGTCGATGTGGGCAATACGCACACAGTCCTTGGTATATACAAAGGCGATAAAGTTGTAGATCATTGGAGACTGACCACTCGCAAGGAAACGACTTCTGATGAAGTCATGAATCGTGTAGGTGGCCTCATTCACCTTTCGAAGACCAAATTGGAATCCGTAACGCATGTAGGGCTTTCTACAGTAGTACCATCGCTTGAACGCCCGTGGGTCAAGGCTTTGCAAACGCTTTTAAAGCGCCCTGTTCAAGTGGTAAGCTCAACAAACTGCCTTAATTGCCCAATCGCCTATCCGAACCCGAGTACGCTTGGTGCAGACCGTCTTTGCAATGTGATTGCGCTCAAGGAACGCGGCTACTCCGATGCAATTGTTATTGATATGGGAACGGCCACGACATTCGACGTGATGAAGGACGGCGGTTTTGCGGGCGGCATCATCATACCGGGCATTAGCGCGAGCCTCGATGTGCTTACGCAAAAAGCGGCAAGACTTTTACCCGTCAGCATCGAATGGCCAAAGCGTCTCATTGCAAACAATACGGACGATGCTATTCGCGCGGGTCTCTTATTTGGCTTCATGGCAGAACTCGAAACGCTAGTTGCTAAGATCAAGCAGGAAATGGGTAAGAAGGACGTTCCTGTTTTTGCAACTGGAGGTTGGGGTCGCACTATAGCAAGCCATACCAAGATCATAGATACTTATGATCCATACCTGACGCTTGATGGCATACGCCTTGTCGCACTTCGCGGTGATTCTGCGGCAGAGGTTATCGACAAAGACGCCGAAGAGTAGTTTTTTTTCCAAGAGGGGAGAATGAAATCAATTATCGCATGCCTTGTTTTAGCGGCAATCGCATTTGCTGAAACCGGTTCTTCACCAGTTATAAGTTCAGAACGGACTCGTAACTTGCGTGGGCTGGATTACGCACCGATGCTTTTCGAATACCACCGTCAGACGGTGGATGACGGGAGGCATTTTTTTACTTATCCGCGTCGTGATACGACGTTCCAGAAGGATTTTTACAAGAACCATAAAAAATCGATGGCTTTCTTTGAAAGCGATAGCAATTACTCGCACAAGTTTGCAATTGCGGTAAGCCCGGTTATCGGGATCGATTACAAGTCATCTTCTGCTCTTGGTGATACGATCTGGCCGGCAATCGATGCTGGGCTTTTCATTCGCGGTTTCGCCGACTCACTAGACTTCGATCTTGATGCCAGAATATATTCCGAAGGGCATGCCGCCAAGAAACCCAAAAGCTATGACCACGAAGTTTTTGATGTCCAGTCTAAGGACCGTGGGGATGGCGGCATAGATTACGTGAGCTTCGCCCGTTACCGTGCGCACTTCGCGCTCAACTATGCCTGGGCACGTTTACAGCTTGCTCGAGACGTACTGCACTGGGGGCCTGGGTACTACAACAACCTTTCGCTAAACCAGTATGCGCTTCCGTACAACATGCTTTCGCTCGATCTTACGTTTGGACCATTGCGTATTTACAGCGTCTACGCCGATCTCCGCGTAACTTCCTGGAGCTACAGCAAGGACAATCTGAACGACCGGAACCTCTACGCACACCGTTATGAGCTGGCCCTCAAGAATTTTACCTTTGGTATTTCAGAATTGCAGATTCTCTATAACGAGAACAAGCCCTGGCTCTTTGTCCCTGTCGCACCGCTCTTTATTGAAAAAGGCAACTATTCCGAACGCGTGAACAATGGCGCCCTTGCCGTAGACATGAACGTTCAGCTTTTCAAGCTTGCTCGTATTTACGGTGAATTCTTCCTTGACGATATGGAATCGCCATACGCCGTTTATCAGAACCGCTACAGCAATAACCGCTGGGCGGCCATGCTTGGTTTCCAGGTGGCTCATGATCTGGAAATAAAAGGGAAGGAGTTACAGCTCGGTACAATCGCCGAAATTGCACGAGTCGAACCCTATACATATTGCCATTATGATACAGCCCAAGCGCAGATTGCCCATCTTGGACTCCCTCTCGGAAATCCCAACGGTCCAAACTCGCTTGCTATCGACTGGACCGTTTACAGCCGACTTTTTTGGAATTCCTCGATGAAATTCTTTTTCGGACTCCACAACAAATGGCTCTGGAAAGGAATCGATTACGGAAGCAAGATTGAAGACCCGTATAAAACTGTCGAAAAGAAATTTATCGACAAAGCACCTCTCCAATATACGATTACACCATCGATAAGCTACAACGGAAGAAACGCTTCTTTTGAAATGGAGCTGACTTTTGGCAAAATTAGGGCCTATTTTCTCCGCACGACCTTTTATTGGTAATAATTTGTAGCTATTTTGTAACATAAGAAAACGATTTTTAAAACATAATTGGTGTTCAAGTCGGGAGAAAATGATGACCAAATTGGCGGGCTTTCTTTCAAGCTTCAGAATCCGTAAACGCGTTTTGGCTTTTGCCGATGCTTTTATTGTTGTTGTTGCTGGCTTGTTTGCAAACTTTCCTTTACCCCTATACGCAAAATCAATTGACCGAGCAGACCAGTTTGCCATATTCTTTTTAAGTGTCATTTTATGCTTTAGCAGCCTGCTTTTCTTTGGTGCATACAACAAGCTTTGGCGTTACCTCAACCGATATGATTTTTACAGCTGCGCCGAGGGCGTCTTTACAGGTCTTATTGCCACGCACTTTTTCTTTTATCTTATGCGCGGCGTCCTGTATTGGCAGTTCGCCCTGGCACAAGCATTCATAGCGTGTATTGGCGTATGTCTTTTTCGCTACATGTTTAGAAACGCGTTTCTCTCAATCATAGAAACAGGTCATCGCGAAGCACTGAAAAAACGCACCATGATTATCGGTGCCGGAAATGCGACAAAGCTTTTGCTCGATGAAATCAAGCGTAGTGCAATAGACGCGAAAAATGGACAGCTCACTTCGAAAGTTTTGAATCTCAATCCGGTCTGCCTCATCGATGATGATCGCTATAAAATCGGGAAAAAATATGAAGGCGTCCTTGTAGCCGGGTCTACTAGAGATATTCCCAAAATAGCCGAGCAAGAAAAGATCGACCTCATTCTTTTTGCAATCCCGAGCTGTCCTCCGAAAGACCGTCAGATCATTATGGACTTGTGCGGCAAGACGAGGCTTCCGGTAAAAATCCTTCCTTTTGTAGGCACCCTTCTCGACGCCAATGTCGAAGACGGATCAACAACATATGCAACGCAAATTCGCGACATTAAAGTTGAAGACCTGCTTGGTCGTGACCCCATCAAGTTCGACAACAAGGACATTCGTGCATATATCGAAAAGAAAGTTTGCATGGTGACCGGTGGTGGCGGTAGCATCGGAAGTGAACTTGTTCGACAAATAGCAAAGTACAATCCTAAACAAATTATCATTGTCGATATCTACGAAAACAACGCCTACGATATCCAGCAGGAACTGGTCATGGAATATGGAAGTTCGCTGAACCTTGTGACCCTCATCGCAAGTGTCCGAGACTATTTCCGTATGAACCAGATTTTCAAAACTTACCATCCAGAAATCATATTCCATGCGGCAGCACACAAGCATGTGCCCCTGATGGAAAACAATCCGATGGAAGCGATCAAGAACAATGTTATCGGCACGTTTAATGTTGCTACACTAGCCATGTTCAACAGCGCCAAAAAATTCGTGATGATCAGTACGGATAAAGCTGTAAATCCGACAAATGTCATGGGCGCTTCCAAGCGCTGCTGCGAAATGATCGTTCGCTTTATGTCCATGCAAAAGGATAGCAATACAGAGTTTGTCGTAACACGCTTTGGAAATGTTCTTGGCAGTAACGGAAGCGTAATACCGCTATTCAAGCGTCAGATAGAACAGGGTAAACCTGTTACGGTAACACATCCTGAAATCATCCGCTACTTCATGACAATTCCTGAAGCCGTGAGCCTTGTGCTCGAAGCCGCAAGTATCGCTCATGGTGGCGAAATCTTCGTGCTTGATATGGGTATGCCGGTCAAGATTGTAACGCTAGCCGAAAACTTGATCCGCATGTATGGCAAGGTGCCGTATAAAGATGTGCCGATTGTGTTCACGGGACTCCGTCCAGGGGAGAAAATTAAGGAAGAACTCTTGATGAACGAAGAAGGCCTGAAGAAGACTAAGAACAAGCTTATCTTCATAGGCAAGCAAATCGATATTGACACATCCAAGTTCATCAACGAACTGTGGAAGCTTAAGAGTGCGGCTTCTGAAAACAATGATGAAATAGCCATCCGCGCTTTGCACGAAATTGTCCCTACGTTCACGACTCCAGAAAAGTTTAATAAAACGATTCTAAGAAAGTCAGTATCAGAGGAACAAAAGTCTTAACAACAAAGACAAACTCAAAAGAAGGATAAAATATGAAAAAAATCATCACTCTAGGTTTGTTATCTAGTACTCTGGCTTTTGCTCAGGCTGGAATGCTGGGTGGATCGGAGGGTTTGCATGAAATCAATGCAAAGACCCTTGGTCAATGGCAAGTCAATCTCGGGGCGAGCGGTAATCTTACAATTGGCTCCTGGGGACTTTCTCGTGGCGGTATCTATGAAGTAAATGGGAAAAGATACGCCTTCAATGATGCTGACGCATCCCTTTCAGGAAACATATTTGTTGAAGTGGGCGTCCTGGATTTCATCGATGTCGGCATGTCTCTCCCGCTTTACTATGAACACGCCAATTCCAAGTTGGGTGGAACGGCGAATATGTGGACAACCAGCCGTGGTGACTTGGATGTCTTTGCAAAAATCGGCCTTCCGTTTGCATCGGCCGGCGTCTACAGTATGGCCTTGATGCTTGATCTCTATGTCCCGACAGGTGAGGAATGTGCTGGTGTGCGTCCTCGCCATGCCTGGTACCTGAACGGCAATGGCTATACGCACCCGTTTACTGCAGATAGGTGGACTTTTGGTGCAGGCCTTGCATTCACATTCGACTTCAACAAGATCGGTGCTCCGATTGTGTGGAACTTGGCTGCAAGCTATGTTTCACCGGCTAGCTATAGCTTGACTCAAACATTTGTCTATAGCACAGGCTTGAACTGGAATGCGACTTCCTGGATGACTCCGTTCCTGGAATTCTCTGGCGAAATGCGTTTGATGGATAACGGACGCTATTCGTTCGATCCGCTTGTAGACCCGATGCTTATCACTCCGGGTGTCCGTTTCCACTTCCCGCATGATATTGATTTTGCTTTTGGTATGGACTTTGCAGCCCGTCTATTCCAGAGTGGTTTCGACCACTATGCTGATGTTAAATATGGTAGGGATCATATCATCTATTACCAAGGCCAGAGAGGCGTCAAGGCAAGCTATGGTTATACCAGCGTTCCGCTTCTTTCCGGTTCAGCCCTCTTGAGCATCAAATTTGATGCTGCGCCCAAGTCAAAGGATTCCGATGGCGACGGCATCCCAGATAGCGACGACAAGTGCGCCCATACAGAAAAGGGCGTTAAGGTCGATGCCGAAGGTTGCCCTGTTGAAGATGCAGCAAAACTCGCTCGTGAAAGAGCAATTGCAGATTCTCTTGCCCGCGTTGACTCTGACAACGATGGTATTCCAAACGTAAGCGACCGGTGCCCGAATACGGCTGCAGGCCTTTCTGTGGATTCTACAGGTTGCATGCTTGACTTTGACAAGGATGGTGTTGCAGACAATCTCGACAAGTGCCCGAACACCCCGGCCGGTATTCCTGTAGACTTTACGGGTTGCCCAATGGACCATGACAAGGACGGTGTTGCCGATTACCTTGACAAGTGTCCGAATACCCAGCGCGGTGCAGAAGTTGGCCCGAACGGCTGTGTGCTTGATAGCGATAATGATGGTATTGCAGACTTTAAGGACATGTGCCCGGGTACTCCGGCAGGTCACGCCGTAGACTCTACAGGCTGCTTGCCAGACTTCGATAAGGACGGTGTTGCCGACGTTATCGACAAGTGCCCCAATACACTCCCGGGAATCCGTGTTGACGGCGAAGGCTGCCCGATTAACAAGAAGGAAGACCTCGACCAGCTTAAGAAGGGTATTCAATTCAAGACTGGTTCCGCAAAGCTCACCAAGAAAAGCTACGGGACCCTTAACGATATTGCCGATCTTATGAACAGGATTCCAGAAGCGAATCTCGAAGTTCAGGGCCATACCGATAACAAGGGTTCTGACGTCAAGAACCAGAAGCTCTCTGAATCTCGTGCTCAAGCCGTGGTCGCTTATCTTGAAAAGCGTGGCGTGAATAGCAGCCGTCTGCGTGCAGTTGGTTATGGCCCGTCCAAGCCGATTGCCGATAATGGTGATGCAGCCGGCCGAACCCAAAACCGTCGTGTGGAACTCGTTCCTTTTGCAAAGTGATGGATAAAGCGATTGCTTTGATGAAGTAAAGGCTATCCAACCTAAATGGTTGGGTAGCGTTTTGTATAATACAGCTTGTTTATAAAAAAATAAGTTGATTATCAGTGAAAAATAAACTAATTTTCCACTTGTTTAAAAGCTTTTATTATTCAAACTATTTGTGATAGCTTTACATAATTAGGATATCTTATGGAAGAAAAAGAAGAGAAAAAAATTGTAAGTCAAGCTACAATTCCATTGCCTTCAGACAGCAACACAATCACGTTGCTTGAAGCAATGCAAATCCTCTGGGAAAAGAAATTCACGTTATTGCTATTCATTCTGGTAGGCGGCGTTATCGGTTATTCTATTGCAAACTGGCAGCGTCCACAGTACACTAGCGATATTTTGTTGCAAATTGATGCAAAGGGCGGTAACGCGACGAAGGCGATGGGCGAGATGGGTTCCATCCTTGATGTTGCTAGCCCGGCCGATGCCGAAATTGAGCTTATCAAGAGCCGCATGGTTTTGAGCTATGTCGTCGAAGCCGAACATCTTTGTTTCAATGCAACGCCAGTTGGTGCAGTCGATCGCTTCACGCACAAGGAAGGGCGAATGGACCTGGATTCCCTCTACATTCCTGCGCTAGCCCGTGCGGGAAAGTGGATGGCTAGAACCGTCGATGAAAATACATACGAAGTCATTTCTCCTGAAGAACAAGTCATTCTGAAAGGCAAAGTCGGTACCATGTTCAGGGCGGCTTACGCAGGTGATACTCTCGATATTCATGTTTCAAAGATGCTTGCAATGCCAGGCCAGGAATTTATCCTTTCTCAATCGGGATTACTTGGGGCTATTGCAGGATTGAAGGGTGGGCTTATAGTTTTTGAAAAAGGGAAGAAAAGCGGCATCATCGAAGCCCGCTTCAACCATCGTTATCCTGATAGGGCCGCATCAATCTTGAATACTGTGGCAAGAACTTACTTGCGCCAAAATGTTGAAATGCGCAGTGCCGAAGCCGCAAAGACCCTCGAATTCCTGGAAAAGCAAATCCCTGGTGTAAAGGCAAAACTGGACAGCGTCGAAAAGATTTTGGCCGATTATCGTCACAGCATTGGTTCTGTGGATATGACTGGCGAGACGAGTGCTCATTTGAATAAAGAAAGCGCAATACAAAGCCAAATCTTGGAATTGGAACAGCAAAAACAGGCTGCCATGCGTTTATTCAAGGAAGAACACCCGAGTGTTCAGACGCTCATTCGCCAACAGAACCGTTTGAGGGCTGAACTTGCCAAGTTGAAAAAAACGGCTGAAAAGATGCCTTTGACGCAACAGGAAGTGGCTCGTCTCAAAGAAGATGTGGCGGTCAATAACGAAATTTATACAACTATGTTGAACAACATCCAGCAGTTGCGCGTTGTGCGAGCTGGTGAAGTGGGTAACGTCCGCATTGTTGACTTTGCGCAGATTAGCGGTGGACCCAGCAAGCCGAATAAAACGAACATTATTACCTGCTCTGTGGCGGCATCGTTTGTATTTGGTGTTCTTTTGGTATTCATCTTGCGCATGTTGCACAATGGTGTTCGCAGCGTTACGGACATCGAACGCGAAACGAATACAAGCGTACTTGCCAGGGTTCCTGAAAATTCCGACACCAACTTGAACTATAAGTTTAAAAAGACAAGACAAACTCATGTTCAGACAAATCCTGACGATCCTCTTAGCGAATCGATTCGCTCCATTCTTACAGCGATAGATTTTTCGTTCAATATAAATAAGGAACATCAGGTGATCATGGTGACAGGCATTACGCCTCGTGCCGGTAAGAGCTTTATTTCGACGAACCTTGCGGCTACATTTGCCATGGTCGGGAAGAAGACCTTGTATATTGATGCCGATATGAGAAAGGCTTCGTGCCGCTTTACCAAAGTTGGCCTTGCCGATGTTCTTATGGGGAAAGTTGCTTTTGAAAACGCGAAAATCACGAGCACAAGCCTTCCGAACCTTGATATCTTGGAATCAGGAATGTTTACTCTTTCTGCGTTTGAGCTATTGCGTGGCGACATGCTTAAGAATTTACTTGACAAAATTCGCCCGCAGTACGACACCATTATTATCGATACTCCACCGATGAATATGGTGACGGATGCATACATGATTTGCCCGTTGATTGACTTTGCCCTTGTTGTGTTGCACTATGGCCGTCATTCTATGGATTCTATCAAGGAATCCATACAGACTTTGGAGCGCTACTGCGATAAGCCCAAGGCGTTTGTGCTGAACCATAGCGAACACAGACACGGTTACTACGGCTATTACGGTTACTATGGTTATGGATATGCTCACAAGTCCAAGAACGACTAAATAGCAATCGCGAAAGAACGCTGAAAAGTTATTGAGCACCCGCTTCCTTGAGGAGCGGGTTCCTTTTTTTGTACGAATGTGCTGTAAAATGACAATTAGTCAATAAATTTTTGTGTTGGGGTGTCCGCTTTTCCGTAAAAAAATGGATTTTTATAGAGTAATGAACTGCGCATTTTGAAATGTGCCGAGACATGGGGTTGAGAAATTGAAGAGTAAATTGATTTTTGTTACGGCTGCGGCTCTCGCTTGCAGCGCTGCTTACGCCCAGACGAAAGTCGTCGTGGACCCAGGCAAAAAATACCAGCTTTTTGAAGGCTGGGGGACAAGCCTTTGCTGGTGGGCTGAACTCGTCGGTGGCTGGGACAAGGCTAACTACACGAAGCTTTTGGGCGCAGTAGCCGACCCGGACACGGGGCTCGGCTACAATATTTTCCGCTATAACATCGGCGGTGGCGACCAGCCCGGCCATAACCATTTGACCAAGGGCGATGGGGGAGCCGCCGTTCCCGGCTACAAGCCGACGGAAAAGGGCGATTACGACTGGACGGCAGACCCGAACCAGCGCAACATCGCATTTGCTCTTGCTAAAATGGCAAAGGACCCGATTTTCGAAGCATTTTCGAATTCCCCGCCGTGGTGGATGACGAACAGTGGTTGCGTTTCGGGCGGTGTCAATGGCGCCGACAATCTCAAGTCCGACTACTTTGACGATTTTGCGGATTACCTCTCCGAAGTCGCAAAACATTTCAAGGAAGAATGGGGCATCACGTTCCGCACGATTGAGCCGTTCAATGAGCCGAGTGCAGGCTGGTGGAAAGCAAATGGCGACCAGGAAGGCTGCGGCTTCAAGAACAAACAGTCCGAAATGATTGTGGAGCTTGGCAAGGCGCTCAAAGCGAAAGGCCTGTTCCCTGCAACTTCAGTAAGTGCGGCCGATGAATCAAACATTGGCGATGCCTTGGCTCGTTTCAACAGCTATAGTGCTGAAGCGCGTTCTTACATGTTCCAGGTGAATACGCATAGCTATTCCGGTTACGATTCCCGTGCTAAGCTTTACAATGCCGCATTTGCTGCCGACAAGCGCGTGTGGCAATCCGAATCAGGACCGCTCCACCGCAGTGGCGACCTCGACATTACGCTTTGGATGGCGGATGTGATTTTGCATGACCTCCGCGACATGCACGCAAGCGCCTGGGTTGATTGGCAGCTTTCTGACCCTGCCGAGAACTGGCGCACGATTACCGCAGACCACAAAAGACAGACGTTCTCTTATGCTCCGCGATTCTACATGCACGCTACATTTAGCAGAGCGATTCGTCCAGGTTCGCGCTTTATCGATAGCGATAACAGCAATACGCTTGCCGCCATCCGCGAAGACAGTTCGCTTGTGCTCGTGGTGCTGAATACGGGTTCTAGCGATGCAAAATACACGTTTGACTTGAGCAAGTTCACGACAATAGGCAAGAAGGCTAAAGTCCACCGCTTTACGCTCCCGGCAGCACTCAAAGATGATGCTGATATTGATGTCGCAAACAAAGCGATTACGGTTACTGTAGGCAAACAATCCATCGTTACGATGGTCATTGAAAATGCAACTGGCGGCACGTGCGAAGCAAGCACGATCATTCCGTATGCCAAGATTCACAATGGCGGCTGGAACGAGACGACCGAAGTCAAGGTCAATCCCGGTGATTCGCTTGTGATTGGTCCACACCCTTGGGAAGGTGGCCGCTGGACTTGGAAAGGCCCGAACGACTTCTATTACCTGGGCCGTGAAGTTCGTTTCAAGAATATGCAATGGCAAAGCAGCGGCGTTTACACGGGAACGTACGTGAATTCTTATGGTTGCGAAAGTACAGTCGATATCAAGGTCATTGTCGATGACCCGGAACATCCGTATGAGGAGCCAGATTCAGGCAAGGTGAATCTTGATCCGCGAATTGCTTCAAGAGTTGCGCAAGGTGCCGGGAAAATCTCGGTCACAAAAAGCGGGGGAGACCTGCTTGTGAACATCGCCGGGAATGCACCGGGGAAAGTTGCGCAATCCGTAAAATCCTCGCAGTCCGGGAATGCGCTGCTACAGCTCACGATTCATGACTTGCAGGGCGTTCTCCTGATGCGTCACTCCATTGACGGTTCAGCCGTTGTGACTGTTGCGCACTTAGCGAAAACGCCGTTTATCGTGCGCATCAAGGGTGCAGGGAAGACTGTTATAACGCGGCGGTTTGAATGAGACGATTTACCGCCTTAAATGAGACAAAAATTAAAAGGACGTAACGCTTTGTTACATCCTTTTTTTTATTACTGATGTTTATTGTTTAAGCATTTTGAACCCATCGGGTTCCATCATGAGTATATGTTACCGGCCCTGATGCTGTTATTTCGCATTTTTGGGGAGGGTCAGGGTTTGTGTCGCCGGATACAGAGCGGATACAGATCATTCCAAACGCAGGAACGATGTCGCCATTGTCATCGATAGTCTTGTTGATTAAAACATCTTCGGTGTGTCCGCCTTGAGTTACCTTAACCTCCTGATGATATTGCACAGCACCACTGCCTGACTTCATCCATTCTTGCGTAGTAGCTGGATAAACGCCCCCATCGAACGAATGACCTTGATACAGCTCTTTTGACTCAGTTGTATACCGAATCACGCTCGGGTCAAATTGCTTATTTTCACGAATTTCGAAAGATATTGCATTGTCTTTTTTTTCAATTTTAGCAAAACCCCAATCGCCTAATGGGATATGTAAGCGGTCGGGCGTGGGCAAATAGCCTACTTCACCGGGTTGTTTGCCGAACGATAGATTTTGGAGTTCATTCAGGAACTCCGGGGGCACAGTATCACCAGTTTTAATGGTCTTTGTATTCATGTTAAACTCCTTTTCAAAAGGGCTTTAAGTTGAGTAAAATTTGATGCTTGGGACATGCGTACCCGCAAAGCAATACTTGTTTGCATTCCACCAGGAGAAAATAACTGCAGGCGGGTCGTATGGCGGACTTGGTTCATACCATTCAGTCGAGGTCAGCATTAGATTCTGTGCGCTCGCAAGGCTAGAACACACGCAGTTGGTGTGGTTCACGTCGCCGCGAGTAGTCACAATAAATCCATATTGTATGCCTGATTCCATCGTTATGGGCGTATCAAGTACGATATGCTGCCTATAACTGCCGTCCGATTCTTGGGTTGTCGTCCAGGACGTCGCATAAGACGGCGGCTGGGCAAGCACCTGTTGCGGGGTCACGCTCGGATCATGGCCTAGGAAGTCAAACGTCCGGAATGTCGTCGCCACAACTTCGTTCGTCTTGTAAACGCTTGCCGCATTAGGCTGGTCCGTCCATACATCAAACGCCGTAATGACCTTGCCCGACACGCCAGGAACAACGACGAAAAGGCTTTGATTCTTGGAATCAGGCACTGAGAGGCGACCGGAGTTATCACCGGAAGCGCTAAGGCCTATGCCACGGTCTTCGTATGGGGTCAATGCATCGCCCGGGGCAGTGTAAGAGTTGGTGAACAAAACTGTCGATGTTGTACCCGCAATAACGTTGCCAGGATTCCCGGTGATGGACACTTGAGTATAGCCTGCAGCTGTATCGGCAGATGTAATGTCTTCGACGATTGTCAAGCTTACGCCCGCCGGAAGGTTGCCAAGAGTCACGCTGTCACCGTCTTTGAGATATCCATTGTAATAGGCATCGGGATTAGAAATCGCCGCTCCATCAATAGTATAGTCCACCGGACAGCCGAAAATTACGATGACATGAAACGTTCTCGTCGGGTCAAAGCCTTGACCAGTAACATTCATTTCAAGCGCGAGCGCTCCTGTAGCAGGAGCAACAGCCCGACGGATAGAGTTTATTCCATGATGGGTGAAAATCATCGTCAACTCCTTATGCCGAAGGCGTTACAGGGGCTACAAATTCAGCCATAGTCCAGCAATGGCCAACAACAGTAATTTGATATGTTTTACCCGCAGTCATGACATTTCCTGCATCAGCGCTGTATTTAAGTTTAGAACCTCTCGTTTCCCAATTATCGACGGTTGGTTCATAAGCGCCACTCCAAACTTCAACAGTACAATCAACCGTAGGGGTTACCTCAACAACATAGTTGCAGTCATCTGCACCAGCAGAACTTTCTATTGCTAAACGCAATGTACTTTGAGAAAAGCTTCCTATTTCGTTTAAAGAGTTGTTTGCAACTATATAAAGATTTGTTCCTTTAAGTCCATCTCGTCTGCCGGACTGATTAGACGCAAGCAGCAGCCCTAGTTCCTGCCCTGTTACAGCACTAACCGTATTGAGGCCACCGCTCAAACCATTGCTGTCTATTGTAAAGTAACCAAGGTTCAATTTGAAATTGTTCCAAGTACCGCTAACAGATCGGCCAATCCCCAAAGAAGTTGCGCCAAAACTCATTTTATCGTTCAAAGTGTCGTTATCAAAAAGGAAATACAACAAACCATCCCATTCTATTACAGGTTGCTTTCCTTGGGCCAAGTAAGTTTGCAATTGAGCGGTTCCCGTAACATCGGACATGTCGATTTTCACCATGTCAGACACCCCCGCAGGGCCTTGCTGTCCCGTTGCACCAGTGTCACCCTTGTCGCCTTTATCGCCCTTATCACCTTTTGCTCCGGCAGCTCCTGCGGCACCATCAGCACCTTTGAGCGATGCAAGCCATTGGGCTTCGGTTCCTTCGAAGCCGTTATCGACGGCTACTTCATAGGCAGATTTGCCGTTGGCCCCGTCTTGACCAGCCAAATCTTCCAAAGCAACATTACCGTTGCCTAAATTGGGAATCGCCACGGGAACAACGGCGTTAGCCTCGATTGCTTCGGCTAACGTTAATGATTCCAGTTCGGATGTTTTCTTGTCCAGGATTTCTTCGGCCATGGTTATTTCTCCAGTAAAAGTTGATTTCCGTTTTCAAGTAGCAACGCCCCGCCGTTTTCAAGTAACAAACGGCCTGCCGGAGGTGCTTGGAAAGACCATCTAATTTTGGTAAATGGGATTTTTTGAGCTTCCAAAGTTCGAATCAGCAACGAACAGGATGACTTCTGTCGGTCGCAAAAGACCGTCCAGGTGTATTGATCATCTTCGTCATATATCGGGAACCCGGCACGCGAAAGTCCTGCCCGGAACATCCTAGGCGGTTTTACGATTGCAATTGTAAAGCCAATTGCAGCCGCAAGAGCCTTGTAATGGCGTTCAGCGATGCCTGAATCCCGGTTGATTTCTGCCAAAAGGACTTGATGACGGTATTCGATGGATCCCGTGTGGCTCAGTTTATACAGATCTTCCCAGCGTTCAAGCGTTGCAGTAGCCGTGCTTGGGAAGATTTCAGGATAAGCAGCATCGGCATACTCCAACGCTCTGTCAAGTTCCTTGGCAACAGCGTATTCCTCCGCATCCATCTTGAGCGGGTAAAGCTGAGAAAGAGCCTTGTAGTGCGGGCTGTCAAATGGGTTAATCGCCATCTTCTACCGCCAAAGTTCCAAGAATGAACTGTTCTGTCTTATCATCGGGTTTCATGGCTGTCGATTGGGTCTGATATTCGCCGCCGTTTTTAGAGACTCGAACAGATGCATCCGAGCCGCCATTTTTGATGGCGTACACCACGATTTGCGACGGAATAAAGAAGTCTCCGGCCTTGAGGCTTGCAAAATACTTGGTGATATCTTCCCGGAATGCAGCTTCGTCCAAACCGCCAAAGTCCGTAACAGAAACTTGCAGGGAAAGCGTCGTTTCCTTGGGCACATTGACCCAAATTTCACGTGGGGCAACAGGGCCTTCGTATTCACACTTGGCACGGATAGCCTCACAACAACGCATCGAGAGCGTGTTCGGACCCATCAGCATAAGAACCGTACCCACACCATAGAAGTTATCAAGGCATTTGGACGATGTAGGCGCTTCGTCCTTTTCGCTCGATTCGTAAACTTCAACACCAAAGCACTTTACTGCATTCAAGGCTTCCGTTTGCCACGAGGCAATGCTTTCTATAGACTCAAGCACCAATTTGACACATCTGGTGGATGTTTCGGTAAAGTTCGCCATAGCCCACCAATAAGCGGCATCAATCTTGCCGAGGCGATACCACTCCGAACCATCGTCAGAAACGAAGACACCGAAAGATGCGGGGCGGTTCGTGATAAAGCCAAGCCCAAGACCTATGATTTTCTTGGATTCTCCAAAATCGACGATGACCGTTTTGTTAGTGTCCGAGTCTCCGCATGTAAATGCTAGACTGTCGCGGTCGTGAGGTTTGACAGCATTCGCTCCGCTCAAATTGGGCATGTTGCCGCTAAACATCGAGGATTCAAGAGCTATCGCCCTTCCCGTTGAGGACGCTTCAAGCGCCCAGCGTTCATAATCGCTAGGCTTACCACCGCTTTTCGGGTTGCGGAGGTATGTGATGATAAGCGTCAAGAGTTCGCTTGCCGTCAAGTTTTCGTAGTTGAGATTACGGTCGCTTGCCCACTGTTCAAGACTTTCCTTGTTCATCGTAGGCGGGAATATTTGGTCAACAGTCCAGTCCGTCTGCTTGTAAATCCCCCAAATGGCCGATGCGGTAGTTGCAAAGCGGATGTAGGTTTCCGTTCCTTGCGATATTTCAAGAGTAGGATTATAGTTGTGCGCATCATTCAACATGCGTGACAAAATTTGATCAACCGTTATTAACATCGCCTACCTCCACAAAACGAGAAAATTCAATTACATCGCCGTTATAAGCGACGCATTCCACATGCACCAAGAGTCTATCGTTATGGTCGTAAGTCGCGGCAGCCTCTACGCTTCTGAGGTGCTTGTAGTCCAGCATCCATTGCAGAGCTTCCTTGGCGTAGGTTTCAGCACGGCTCCGGGTATTTTCAGAAGCGGGGACTCGTGCAAGTTTCTTGAAGAGATGACCGAATTCGGGTTTCTTGTAAAGACTACCCTTTGCAATGCTTAGCGAAAGTTCGATTTCTTCTTTAATCTTGTCAGTTTTCATCGTAAGGTCTCCGGGAACGGTGAGGGGGCTGGCGGTGTGGTCGGCATGGTCTCAGTGACCGTGCAAACCGCCGTTTTCAAAACATCTTCAATGGCACCAAAAAGTTTTTTGTAAGGCTTTTGAACTTCGCTGGTAGTAATACACCCCATAATTGCAGCCAAAACACCAGCCTGAACAGCAACAAAAGTCGGCACAACGGAAACGACTGCAACACCGCCATGTGAGGGAATCCCCGGCTTTGGCAAGCCTTGCCAATAAGCACAGAGCTTTGTTGCCATGTTTGCCGCCGTGCCAGAAGACGGTTCGCACACGGTAAACGCATTTTCCAAAAGCGACTTGTCGCCACCAGCGGAGAGGTCGGCACCGAGAATAACGCCACCCTTGGCGTAATCGTCGTAAGCCTTGGCAAGCTGCGAAGCAACGCTTGTCGAGCCATCAGCAGAGGCGACTATCCGGGCAAATTCAGAGTCAAGAGTGTCCAAATCAAGCATTAGGCCCCCGTATCCTGTTGGGTTGGCAGTGCAGTAGGAGCACCGAGGTTGCCCACATGCGTGTGTTGGTTGAATGTATCACGAAGCTTAGAAAGTTTGCCCACCTTATCCTCGATGTCGCCATTTACACGCACATTGCCATCGATATCGATACCACCTTCGGCCTTGATAGCTATCGTTCCATCATCCTTGAGGATGATGTAGTGTTCCTTTGCGCGGTAAAGAGCCGTTTCGCCCTCTTTTACAGCGGGGCGGTCCTTGCCATCACTTGCCACGGCGATAACCACATTGCCAAATTGCAGGAATAGGCACCGTTCACCAGCCTTTGGAACGCTGATAAAGCCAAAATGTTGCATCATCTGGCGACCTTCGAACTCGATGCCGTTCGCCTTGCCGCCAATGCTGCGGAGCTTGCCCGCGATATCCTTGCAGCTTGTCACGACACTCGTAAAGAATTTCATCATAAAGAGCCTCCGGGCTGCAATTCGAGCTTAGTTCGCTTTCCTTCGTTTCTATCAAGCGTAAATGTGCGACGCTTGATCAAGTAGGCTCCGTTAGCTCCGTTGTAGTGATCTTCTACATCGCAAAAGGTATTAATGGTCCAGGGTTTGCCATTCTGCGAATGCCCTGGCATCGTGTATTCGAGCTGGATAGCGGAAGCCTTTTCCGTTGCCAACTGAAGTTCAGCGGTTTTCTTGGCGGGACCCTCGTTCTCGTTCCAGTTCACCACAAGAGGTCGATAGAACGGGAAATCGTCATTTTTGACGGAAGCGGCCACATACTTGATGTCGCTGTCATCCTGGCTTTCGCCAATAACCTTGATAAGCGAGTGTTGTTCATTGAGAGTTTCAGTTACGGAACCCTCGATATAGTCCATTTCGGGACCGTCTTCAAAGGCATGAATCTTGAAATCCGCCTTACCGCGTTCAACCGGCTTGTCAAAGACAAGTTCCCCTTCGGGGGATGCCCAAAAAAGGTAGCCTTGGGAATTGGCAGCTTTCTTGATGACTTCAAAAACGGAATCGCCCGGAGAAACCTCAATGAACTTGCGGTGGACTTTAACCTTATCCGAACCCGACTTGAACACGAAATCTTTCCTGGAGAGAAACGGCAAATCGCGCACGAGCCTTTCTACTAGCTGGGGTAGCGTGGTAGGCAATGTTGCAAACTTTGTAACGCTGGAGTCCGCGAGCACCGCAGCCACAGAACGGCCATCGATATTCATCTTGGGACCATTGCGGGAAAGTGAACGCTGCACGGTATCGATAATGCCTGCCATAACACACACGCGATTCACGAAGATTTGGCATGTGTCACCCTTGTTCACATCATACTTGGAATCGCATTCGAACGAAAACGAACCTTCCGGGGAATAAAGGTCTGCATCGATGGTGTAGCTCACGAACTTGTCAACGCGGGCATTACGGACTAGTAAGATGACTTCATCACGATTCATAGACAAGCACCTCGCCATTCATAAAGGTCGGATTTTTCACATCATTCAGGGCACAAAGGCGTTCAGCGGCCTTGTAATTCAACCCATTGTCCAGGGCGATCTTGTGGAGCGGGGTATCGTGCGACAGCTTGAGCGTCTTGGTGGTCATGTATTCCATCTTGAGACGCAACACTGCATCAGAGAGCGTTGCAGCCTGCTTTTTGAGTCTGTAGGGGCTAATGGCGACGGGTAGAACATTCTGGATGAAAGCCCTTGCCATGGCCAAAGTATCTTCAAGATCATTGGGAGTAAGCAAATAAGGTGGGTTTTCGTCAGCGAGTGGACGACCTTCGGCATCGTCAAGATCAACGCTTTCGGCGGCAATGGATTCGCCCATCTTCTTTTCGTCATCGGAAATGAGCTTTGCTGTTTCCGTCGCAATAGTTGATGCTGCAATCGTAGCAAACGATGCTTGGACACTCGCAGGGGATTCGTTAAGAGACGCGAGCATCGTTGACAAGTCAGAAACCAAAGTGGCTACAGAAGCCCTTGATTTGCCCTTGCGGGCGGTCACCTTGCGAGACACGGCGACAAAGGAATCACAGCATCCTTGGATAGCCTTGGCAAGAGTGCCTGATAGCGAGTCCACATAATCAATGGAAGTGCTAATAGCGTCGAGCGGAGCCTTGACTTCTTCAATAGCTCCAAGCATCTTTCCCATAGCCTTGCTTGTGGCTTCGGCAAAATTACGGGCATTATCGCCCAAAGATGCCCAAACATCAAGCAAAGACCAGTCCGAAGAACCGGCAATATCGGGAACGCCCGTCTGTTGCATTGTCAAAGCGACATCTGCAGCGACTTCCTCATTAAGCGCTTTAGCCTCTTCGAAGTTGGATGCGTAAGGGTCGCGATAGCTTTGCGTGTCAGGTTGTATATTAGCAACCTTAAAATCAAAGGTAAATTCGCAGAAATGGCGACGACGGTCATTGCTGAAAGAAGCGTTTGTCGGATAGCCTTTGACTGTGCCGTGCTTCGGATGTACAAGTTCAACAGGTTCCGTAAATATCGACAAAAACCATTTACGAAGCTCGGTATAATTCTTGTCATATTCATCGTTACTCAAGATGCAAGAGAACTTGAGCGTTTCGGGGTCAACGCCCATGTCTTCGAGGTCAGCACCGTTTTTGTACGGATAGGTCGTTTCGGCAATAGCGTGATTGATTTCATCGCCAATGGAGACAAGACGGAGTGTCCAAGGGCCTAGTTTCGGAATAAGATCTTCTGCCATTATGCCCCCCAGCTCGGAGTGTTCGTTCTTGATTTAACTTTTGGCGGTTTGCCCTTGTCCGTTTCGACAACGGCACGACCATTGGAATCGACATTAATGACAATGTTCTGATTCAATGCTTGCATGTAATCTTGTGCGGAAGTGCGTTGTGTACCGTTCGCAATATCCTGAGCCATGAGCTTACGAGAAGCATTCAGCTGAGCATAGAGCTTGTCGAGCTTCTTTTGCGACGGCAAAAAGCTCGTTTCTTCTTCGTTGATGGCTTTCAATGTTTCGTCATAGCGATTGGCGTGGGCGTTTTTGCCGTATTTTGCTTCAAAGCTCTTGGCGTTCGTGTCAATGGTATTGGCTGCGATTTCGCGAGAATTAGCGACAACTTGCCGCCATTCAAGGAATGCTTGACCGAAGTTGTAAATTTGTCCCAGTGCCCAATTGGTGGCGATACCGAGAAGCGGGCCACCAAGAGCAGAACCGCCCAAACGGTTGAGACCTGCGCGGGCATTCGATAGGCCTTGACGGAATCGACCGACTTCTTTTGTGGTCTGTGCGATTGTTTCAGTAGATTGTTTGACGGGGGCGGGGGCAGGTAAATCGTCATCCATGTAGTTGGCGTTACCCATGCCGCCCCCCATGTTGACGACGAATACCTTCTGGACGGAGCCGGACAAGGAATCAAGAGCGGATGCAGTCGCATCGTCGCCACTTTTCTTTGACCAAATATTCTTTAAGCCCTTGACCATGCCAAAGCCGTCTTTAAGGACGCTTGCGACCTTAATCAAGGCAAGCAAACCCGCAGAAGACGCCAAAACTGTCAGCCCGGTCTTTGCCAAGGCTGCATTGTTGGCTACATAGCCAAGAGCATCTGCGAGATATTCAACAGGCTCTGCAAGGGCGGTATCTGCGAAGTCTTCTGCAATGGCCTTCATTTTGCCAATGCTTCCATTGAACGAACTTGAAGCTTTCTTGTATCTTTCTTCAAGAACATTAGTGTTGGTCATGCCTTCCATACCGCTCTTGGTTATGGTATCAAGCGTCTGCCAACCGTTCTTGTATTCAGCCATTACTGGTTGCAACGCCTTGAGCGAAGACGCACCGAACATCGTGGATATTTTTCGAATATCACCATCAGTCTTTGTCATCAGCTGATGCATGATATCGTCAAAATCATTTATAGCACCTTTCGAATCGACTACATTGACACCGATTTTTTTCAGTTTATCGGATTTCTGAATCAATTCTTGGAATAGGGCTGCAACAGATGTGGTAAGCTCTTCTTCGCTCTTGATCTGGGCGTTCATTAACTGGAGGTAGCCTCCAAAACTTGCGAATTGTTCGGCGGATTTGATGCCAAATGAAGACGATGACGCAAGCAGACCTTTACCGACACGCGCGAACTTTTCCAGCGTGAAAGAACCTTGGTCGCCCTGGATAATCAACGAATTAAAGAACTTGCCAACTTCATCGGCGGTCAAGCCCATGGTGGCCTTCAAGGATGCAGCCACATTCGATAAATCCTCTACGCTAGCCCCGGATGCTTTCGCGGCTTTAGCGAGGGTTCCGCCCATTTGTTCCGAGTAATCGAAATCGCCCGTAATTTCACCAATCTTTGAAACGCCTTTCAAAATTTCATTGGCGGCGACACCCGTTTCAACGGCTGTCTTATGCAGCGATTCGCGGAACACCTTCGTGTCCGCGTCGCTTTTCTTAGCGGCCATGCCGTAGTACATGAGCGACTCGGAGAGGTCGCCCACATTCTTGATGGCCATACCCATCGAACCACCCAAAACCAACGAAGTGAATGGCGTAACCATACGGTCAGCAAGACCCTTGAAGGAACTTCCTACACGGGCGATGCTGGCGCGAGCCTTGAATCCAAAGCTGTCAATGGCGGCAGAAGACTGCTTCAAACCGTTTTTAAGCTTTGTCGGGTCGGCTCCGATACGGAGTGTAACTTCATTCGCCAATGGTCAGCCATCCTTCGTTGTTGTCAGCCAAATAGCCCTTCATCGAGAAGATGAGGAGCCACTGGGCATCGTTCAGTTCTTTTGCGGGGCAACCAAAATACGCAGAAGCTTCCACGCTACAGGCAAGCTTGAGACTTTCTGCTGAATCTGGTCCGGTTTTTTTTTGAGTATTTCCTTGAGCTGCTCAAATTCTTCATCCGAGAGTTTTTCCAAATTTGGATCGTTCTCGTCGGCAAAGGCATTGTAGGCATCGCACAAGGCTTTCAATTCATCGTTAGTGCACAATGTTCGCATGTGCTCGGCATTGCGGAAAATAGGCTTTCCCGTTTCAGGGTCGGAGAAAGCCCGCCACATACCGTGTACCGCTTCCTGTTCGCGGTAATCCGCCAAGTTCTGCACACCGATATCGATACCGTCGCGCCTGAACTCTTGCTGGTTATCGACCTTCGCCTTGCGGGCTTCGGAAACCGTCAAGAGCCTCATGCGCACTTTCAAACCGGGAATGCCAGGCCATTCAATATCCTTGGTGGCCTCGTGGGCATTCTTGATTTGGTCGATAATCGCAGATTCAGCGGCATCTACATCGGCAGCAGTATCGTGGGCGGCCTTGATTTTATCGGAAAATTCGCTCATGACTACTTCCTGTCAGCTGCAGAAAAGACGAGCTGGGATTCCTTGGCGGTCTTGCCGTCAAGTTCGTTCGGCGTAAACTTCAGCAACTTGACACCCGTGTAAGTCACCTTGTTGCCGCCTACATAGTTGACGACAAGCGTCATTACCTTGCCCTTTTCCTTGAGCCAGTCGCGTTCGGCGCCCGACTTCGGGAGGTATGCAAGCTCAAAGCCATAAGCCGGGGGAACATCGACCGTATCTTGACCGTAGAAATGGTCAACAGTCTGGGCGACTTCAACTTCATTTTCCTTGAATTTCGAAAAGTCAGTGATCTGTTCACCGTCAAGGATGAGGGAAAGAGACGAAATTCTCATGTTTCACTCCTTAAAGATAAAGGTCAATGGTGCTGTAGATCTGGTTGAGTCCAGGCACAACAGGAGCAGGAATTTGGCAAAGCATGCGCCCCGGAACATTCGGAGATTCCTGTGTGATGAACTGGTCTGCGTATTCGTTGATGTAGCGCAAAATCTGTTCATCTTCAAGATCTGATGCAACGGCCTTGTTATCCTCGTTCAAGGCATCCGCAAGGAATGCGTGAATGACCTTGTTTTTGTATTTGGTTCGGTGCATTGCAAGAATGCAGTCACGGAAGTAGTCAAGCGATGCGATGACTCCGGTATCGTTGAGTTTGTTCCATTCAGAACCGCTGTTCTTGGTGCGCGTGGTAACGGCACGCACGATGCAGAGCATGCTATCTTCATCCACCAGCGGAATTACACCACCGTTAAGAAGCATATCCTGTTCCTCGCCGCTCCACTTGTCTTCAACATCAGGGATAGCAAGCCCCGGAATGGCGACACCGTTCATCGGAATATTCGGCTTAGAATTGCTGGCAAAAATTGCACCGAGACCCGCCGCAATTTCCCACACGGTCGCATTGATCTTGTTCTTGACAGCCGCAATGTGCAAGCGTTCGTAGTTCTTGGCGATTGCGACAGAAGCGGCAGCGCTTGCCGTTGCAGAGACCATTGCACAGATTGCACGCTGGCCACGCTGTTCAAGCGGGGCTGCAGCAGCATCAAGATGTTCCCTGAGGTAGCCAAGGTTTGTGGCATCGTTTACCGGAGAAACGATAATGTGATAGCGCTCCGGGAATGCGGCAGCAAGGGCCGTCTGCAAACTCACAGTACCAACGCCCGCCGTAGCGGTGACCGTGCCGACCGTAATTCCGTCAGCTTCCGAGCTGACAGACACATTTAAGCCACCCGCAGCAGCGGACACGTAAGCACCCTTGCATTTTGCTGTGAGTACGACTTCACCTGTCGGAGTCGAGTCGTCCAAAGTTGCAACGGCTGTAAACGGAGCGTCTGGAGTATTGTTGATGACTTCTGCAAGATTGACAGCAACCTTCCCGCAATCATCAGGATCAACTGCAACCGTGTCCAAATTGTCTGTTTTTACGCCAACAGCATATTCAACGCCGTTGCAGATGACGGACACCTTACCCGCCTTGGTCGCGGTTCCCGCAAAGGTAAACGCCCAAGTTGCCGCAGAGCCGGTCACTTCGGCATGGCGAAGCAGCGTAATCTGTGCATACTTCCAAGCCTTCTTTGCAGCCTTGTACATCTGCATGAGCACGGAACCCGAACCCGCGAGGGAAATCGCTTCCTGTTCGCTGGAAACAGCCGTGGGCTTGTTTACGGCGAGGCTACCGGCAGACGACTTGTCACCGATAAGCAACACCTTCTGAATGTTGGCGGGGAGACCGTTCGGGCCCGCATAGTAGTTAAATTCCGTGTAGGAACCAGGAATCTTGGTTTCCGGAATGTTATTGCTCAGGTTCATTGTTTACCTCTTTGAAAATGACATTGCCCTCTGCAAGAGTTTCGTGACCAGGCGTTTCACTCTTGAACGTGGAGCCAATAGAAAGCAGTTCCCGCAATTCCTCTTCGGAAGATTCTGTAGCAACAGTGAACTGCGTTGTAAATTCAATCTCGATCACCAAGCAGGCAACAGACAAATGCTCCGCGGTGGTCACTTCACGCCAATCGCCTACCGTAAGCGGAGTCATGTCAAGCCCAAGGTCGTTATTATGGAGCTTACTTATCACATAGCTTACCACCGGGTGCGCAATCTTGCGGCGTTCTTCTTCGTTCGCTACATTCTTGAACACGAGCGAAACGACAATCTTTGCCTTTTCCTCGACTTCGCCGCTGTTGTCCATCACGGTAAAGTCCCCCGAAGTCACTGCACATGCAAGGCCCGGGCGGGAAAGCGCTGAAATATTGCTCTGTACATCAATCGCCTTGAACTTCATCGGCGTATTTTCGTCACAGAGATAGTCCTTGATAGCCTTTTCAATGACGTAGCAGTCCGTTATAGCTACAGGCATCAGAACCTCATGTTGCCAAGCGTGAACATGGCAGGGCCGCCATCGACCTTGGAGGCGACAGCAAAGCCCGTTTCGGTAACAGGTTCATCAGGATTAACCCCGATATCCTGCTCGCCATCGGCAATGCGGATTAGCAGTTTGATGGCGTTATCGTAGCGGAGCTTCATACCTTCAGTGATATTCAGTTCCGTTACGCGTTCATACAGGTTGTAGATGGTAAGGTCAACGCAGACCATACGCAACACTTCCGGGACACTCTGGAATGGACGCGGGAAACGCTTTTTCACATAAGAGTCAATGAGCGTTGAACTTTCCTTGATGGCCTTTTCAACGATATTAACCTTTACCTCTCCAGTCGCGTTCGGTGCAAGGTCATCGGTGACCTCGACCAAACGTGCATTGGGAACATGCCCTTGAATGTCCTCGTAAGTGCAGTAGTTCATTGTTAGCCCTGGGTGGATTTAACGACATCCTTCAAGATGAAGCCTGCATCCTTGCCGACAACGACTTCGGTCTGATAGAAGCCGGCCTTGATGACTTCGGCACCCTTGAGACCAACCTTTTCGTCTTCGACAATCGCTGCATAGCGTTCGCCAACCTGTGCGGTCATACCCCAAGCAATGCCTTCCTTGAGGTTGGAAAGCGGTTCGGAGTAATGCGCCCAAATGTTATTGCCCCAGCAACGAGCAAGAGTCGGATTCTTGGCATTCTTGGTCGTATTCACGCGGGCTTCGCCAACGAGAATCTGGTCAACTTCGAACAAGTCCATAATTTGCTGGCGAGTTGCAACGCCTGCACCGTTGGAGTTCGGATAGACAGCACGGAGAATGTTCGGGTCGGTGCGGAGCTTTGCCCACACAAAGGCGTTCATACCGATGATATTCGGACGAGCGAGCGGCTTTTCGAGGTATTCGAGGAGCACTTCGACGATGTTGAAACCGTCTGCACCGATACCCTGAGCAGCTTCGTAGGTGTGAGAAAGGCCAGTGCCATAATTGGAAGTGTTCTGAACAGTGTTTGCAACACGCATTTCACGACCGAGCAATACCTGATTCATCAAGTATTCAAGGTGAGTGTTTACAAAGCGTTCCTTGTTCTTGATCTGGTCGATATCTTCCTTCGGCACGATATCCTGCAAGCCATGAGCCACGCAAGCACCCGTTCTTTCTTCACCGGACAAGTGGATAATGTTCGGTTCAGAAGTGCGACCCACGCGAGTTTCAGGAGCGGTAAAAGCGTCGCCCTTGGTGCGTTCGTAATACTTAAACGCAAGTTCCGGGCCATCAAGCACCTTAATCGGCATCACCTGATCGGCAATGAGCTTCTTGTTCTGGTAAGCCGCAACAATGCCGGTCTGCTGTTCACCAATCGGCAAGAGCAAGCCAGCGGCAAGATAGCCACCGTCTGCACCGAAGAGGTTTGCGACAATCTGCGGAACGCCGCAGGCGGTAAGCGTGTCGGCACCAGCAATGGTGCTCAGAACACACACGAGGGAAATGAGCATGAGAGCGTATTTGGTAATCTTCTTCATGTTGTTGTCCTTGTTAAAGTTTAACCGGCTGCGGTCTTGCCAGCGTAACCAAAAGCAACCGTGATAAGGTCGCCCGAAGCACCCGCCGTGAGTGCAACGCCATAAGTTTCGGTGGATGCCCCAGCTGCAACAGCCTTGCCGTTGGCATCGCAAGCGATACGGTCACCGACCGCAATCGTGCCACCAGCGAGAACCTTCACATTGCCACTAGTCTGCACGACGATATTCGAGCCACTAGCAGTGTCTTCGTCACCGCTTACACCGAGAACAGCGGCACCAGCGGTGCCCTTCTTAACCTTGTCCGTGTCGGTTCCTGCCTTAACGAAAAGGTTCTTGCCAATGGCTTCTTCGGCCTTGAAAGTCGTTTCGTTGGTGGCAGCACCCTTTTCAAGCTTGATACGCACCACATCGCCATCAGCGGTAGCAGAATCGAGAGCTACAGCCACATAGGCATCACCTGCAGAAGCGGCGACAGCCTTGCCGTTACTACCAACCTTGAGCTTTGCGCCCACGGCAAAAGCACCACCAGCGGTGACTTCTGCGATACCGTCAAACTGCACATCCTGACGTGCACCCTGTACGGCATCCAGTTCGTAGCTCACGCCAACGGCATCACCACCAGCGGAAGCAAGTGCAACGAAACCTTCGGTTGCGCCCAAAGAGACGAAGCGGAAGGCGGGAACGGCAGTAGATGCCGTGAAATTGAGGACATTACCCTTCATTTGGGACTCCTTTTTTGTTAATTCTTGTCGCGGAAGCATTCTTCCGCAGCTTCGGCGAACGAAAGCGTTCTGCCCTTGGATTCTTCTTCGGCCTTGTACTTGGCGATTACTTCACCGGCAGGCACCTTCTTTACTCCGGAGAGCTTTGGCGATTCGCCAAACTCCACAATCTTCGGGAGCGCAGCGACAGTATCTGCAAGCACATCGGCAACATTCACGCGGTCATCGCCTTCTCCAAAGCAACCTTCGCCATCAACAGGCACTTCCTGGCACACGCCAAAGACCTTCATGAGATTGTCCTTGAGCACCTGGTTGCAACGGCCATCGGCGATAGCCTTGTCCAAAGTCTCGGAGAATGCAGCCCCAGCTCGCAGACGCTCCGCTGCAAGCTTGTCAGCCTTAAGAGCGTCGTTTTCGGCCTTGAGTGCTGCATTCTCTTCGCTCAACCGCGCCGCTTCGCTAGAATTGCCTTCCGGGATAGATGCGGTCGGCTCGTCGTGAGGGGGCGTTGTAGGCTGAGGATTCTGCTCCCCGTTCTCCAGCGGAGTAGAACCATTAGTTTCATTTTCCGCGAAACTCGAAGCGGGCTTTTCTTCGGTTGCGGTCACCGTCGGAGCTTGCTTCGGGAAATTGTTCGAATCCTTGATAACATCGCGGACAGATTCGATATCCTTCACAGCATATTCCGGGATGATCTTGTCAGCAGCTTCGATGCCTTCCTTTTCAATCAGCTGTTCACGCTGAGAGCGGAAAAGGGAACCAAGAGAGCCAAGTTTCCAGATAAGGCGTTCAAAGACCGATGCCGGGACAAGCCTATCCCAAGCGAATGATTCAGCGAACACGCAAACATCCTGTTCGGTAACTCCCTTATCCGCTTCGGCAAACATGCCTTCGCCAAAGCAGAGCGGGGCCATGCCCTTCATGGCAGGGGCGTGAGCGCCCAAAGCTCCGAGGTGCCTTAAACCCTTTTTCAAGTTGCTGTAAACTGATGCTGAAAGGTACTTGAAGCCGCCCTTCTTCACCTCTTCGGCAAAGTCGTTGCTGACATCGTCAAGTTTCACCTTGAGCACACCGTTCTCCACCTTGGAATCAACGACCGAGCCAACACGCGGGTCGTCAACCTTCGGGTGGCCCTTGACCATCGGCGGCTGGTAACCGGCTTTAAGCTGTTCGTGGATGCCTTCGTTCAAGTCTTCAAGGTCAGCTTCGCTAAAGTCGTGCTCAACGCCAGCCATGTCAGTGACCTTGCCGACCTTGAACGCTTCGACCCACGGTTCCTTGAGATCATCGGATTTCAAAAGTTTCTTGTCTTTCATGGCATCAAAGTTACAAGCGAAAAACAGAAAGAGGAGATGACAGTGACATGCCCTAAGTCACTCGGTTACAAGTAAGTTTGTTGCGAGGAACTATATGGACAAGAACTTTTGGATTGAAGCGTTTAAGCAGTTTGGAATAAGCGTCATTTTCGCCGTGATGTTGGCTGTTTTCTACACAAACGAGAACGCCAAATGGGAAAAGTCGCAAGCCGTCGAAAATACTCGTTGGGAAACGCTTTTCCAGAAATATACCGAAGAGCAAAGACAAGCCATGGAAGCAATCAGAGCCTGCTGCATGGAATATCACGGGAGGAATAAATGAGCAAGGCAGAACTCAAGCCCCGCGCAAAGGAACTCTACACCATCCACCAAATGAGCCTGGCAGATATCAGCCGGGCGCTTAACGTTTCTACACGCACCTTGCAGACATGGAAGGCCGAAGAACATTGGGACGAAGCCCGTGCAGCCGTGAGCGGCGGTGAAAAGAACTTCCACGCACAGCTTTTCGAGCTGGGCGAAGTTATGGCTCGCAAGATCAAGCAAGACGAACTCGACGGAGTTAAAGTAGCACCCGAACGCTACACCGCGCTCCAACGCATCATCGACACTGCAGAACACGCCCGCAAGTACGAAGCCGTCGCACCGAAACAGAACAAGTCGGAACTCTCCCCGGAAGAACGAGCAAAGAAAGCCCTCGAAACCATCAAGAAAGAACTGGGTGTAGTGTAATGGCCGAATTGACCGAATTCTTTTTCCCTTACCAAAAGCGTTGGCTACAGGACAAGTCGAAAGTCAAAATTTTCGAGAAGTCCCGCCGTATCGGTGGCACATGGGTTCAGAGCTTCGAAGATGTTCAGGACTGCATCGAACAGCCCGGACTCAAGGTCTTTTTCAGCTCCGCAGACATGACCGCCGCCGCCGAATACATCGACTATTGCGAATCATGGATTCAGAAGCTCAACGCCATCGCCAAAGCCCTCGCAGAAATCAACTCCGACGAAATCGAGGACTGCGAATTTGCCGACGAGGACAAGGGAATCAAAAGCAAGATTATCGAGTTCAACAACGGCTCGAAAATCTATGTTCTCTCCAGCAATCCCAAGGCGTTCCGCAGTAAAGGCGGTAAAATCGTATGGGACGAAGCAGCCCACCATGAGAACGACCAAAAAATGTGGGCAGCTGCGAAGCCCGCAGCCATGTGGGGCTATCCAATCCGCATTCTGTCAACCCACAACGGCGTGAACTCGCTCTTTTACAAGCTCATCGAGAAATGCAAAAAAGGCGAACTTGATTACAGCGTCCACACCGTACCAATTCAGCTCGCAGTAGAGGAAGGCGTTGCCGACCGCATCTGTGGCAAAAAACTCTCCAGAAAAGAACGCGAGGCATGGCTAGAACAGGAACACAAAGGCTGTTTGACCGAGGCAATTTGGCAAGAGGAATACTGCTGCAACCCGCAGGATGAATCCAAGGCCATGATTAGCTACGAACTCATCCACAGCTGCGAACGTCAGGGCATTCTTGGGCTCGACAAGGCAACCGGCCCGCTATACCTGGGTTGCGATGTAGCCCGCCACCGTCACCTTTATGTCATCTATGTGTTCGAAGACATTGGCGACCGCCTGATTTGCCGTGCTGTCGAAGCCTACCAAAACAAGAAATGGAGCTACTTGGAACAAAAGCTCTACAAGTTCCTGATGCTGCCGAACCTTGTCCGCTCCTGTATCGACCGCACCGGATGTGGCGACCAGTTCACCGAACGCGCTCAGGAAGCGTTCGGCACAGTCAAGGTCGAGGGTGTCCTTTTCACGAACGCAGTAAAGGCAGACCTAGCCATCAATCTATTGCAGGCTTTCGAAGACCAAAAACTCATCCTTGAAAAGTGCCCGAAGTTCCCGGGCGTTGACTCGAAAATCGAGGACGAACAGGCAGAAAGCATCCACGCGGTACGAAAGATTGTTACAAGCGCGGGTAATGTGCGTTACGATGCCGCAAGCACCGAGCAGGGCCATGGTGACTTTTTCTGGGGAGCGGCGCTAGCATACCACGCCAAAAACGCAGCCGCAGCGGGTCCGCTGTTTGTTCAAACTACAGATCCGTTCAAGGGGCAAAACGTGAATTTAGCCAGTTTCTAAAAATCGCACAGAAAGGCACTTTTAAGCCGTTTTTCTGAAAACCCTAGCAAGTGGACAACGAACTTCAAAAAATCATTTTTCAAAGAGTTTGAACGGCGATTCAAAAGGATTAGAAAACTACCGAGGATTGCATGAGCATAAAGAACAAAAAACAACAGAACGAGACCCAAAACAAGCGTGATTTGCAGCTTGCGAAGGAAGTTGCAACCCGGAATGTCGCCGAATACATTTCGGGGCTTGACTGCTTGCCGAACCCGGACACCATTCTGCAAAACAATGGCGGGAACATCAAGGTTTACCGCGAAATGATAGACGCTCACCTTGATGCAGTGAAAAACAAGCGCTTTGCCGCCATCACGAGCCGTGCATGGACAATTGACGGCAGCAAGGGCGACGCGAAGAAAGCGAAGTTTGTCGAGGAATACCTTTGGAACATCGATTTGCGAAACACCATCTCGCAGATGCTCGAAGCTCTTGGTTTCGGTTACGCCGTTCACGAAATCGTATGGGATGCAGTGCAGACAGACTTGGGCGTGCTCATTTTGCCCACGGCCATCAAGGACCGTAAACAGGAATGGTTCAAGTTCGGCAATGATGGCGAACTCATGTTGCAGACGAAGGACGGCACCCGCGAGCAGATGCCCGATCGCAAGTTCCTCGTGACCCGCAACCGTCCGACCACGGCGAACCCTTACGGCAACGCAACCTATTCCCGTTGCTTCTGGCCTCTCGCATTCAAGAAGGGTGGTCTCAAGTTCTGGATGATTTTTGTTGAAAAGTACGGTATGCCAAAGGCTATCGGCAAGGTGCCGCCAACAGCGACCGACAACGAACAACAGCAATTCTTGAAGATGCTCGCAAACCTCGTGCGCGATGCGGTCGCTGTCATCCCGCAAACAGGCTCCGTGGAACTTTTGGAGACCCGCCTGAGCGGAACCAACCCGCATAGCGAAATCGTGCGCTGGGCGGACTCCGCGATGTCAAAGGCATGGCTAGGCGAAACTCTCACCACGGAACAGACAAGTTCGGGTGGCACTCAGGCGATGGCGACCGTCCACAACGATGTTCGTGCAGACCTCGCACTTGACGATGCCGCAATGATTGAATCAAGCGTGAACCAGCTTATCCGTTGGATTTACGAAATCAACTGGCCGAACGAAAAAGACATTCCCTGGATGAACATCATCCTACCGGAAGACTTGCAGCAAGCCCGCCTTGAACGCGATGTGAAGCTTACCCAGCTTGGTGTAAAATTCAACGCCGCGTATATCACCGATGTCTATGGCATCGACGAGAAATACTTTGAAATGCTCGAAGTCCAGCCGCAAGGTGCGATGTTCGCGGAAGGCCCAGAAAAGAAGCCCAAAGTCCGCAACACCAGCCACGAACTCCGCAACAATGTAAACGCATTCACCGAGCACCTTGCAGACGAATGTGAAAAAATCGATTTCCTTGCCCCCATCCGCGAACTTGTCGAGAACGCAAAGAGCCTCGAAGAAGTCCGCGACAAGCTCATAGGTTGTTACGGTGAAATGCCGATGGATAAAGTAGCCGACGAAATGGAACAGGCATTCTTGGCGGCAGACCTCGCGGGACGTTTCGCAATCCTCAAGAAAGCAGGAATTATCGATGGCTAAACGAATGGATTTCAAGCAGGGGGCTTACAAGGAAGCCGTCGATTACTTCAAGCAGAAAATTAACATTCCTGCAAAACGGTGGAACGACCTCGAAGAAACCATGCACACACGTGCTTTCACCGTAGCCGGAGTGATGCGAGAAGATATTCTTAGCGACTTTCGTAACGCTGTTGACGCAGCGATAGAAAAGGGCGAATCTTTGCAAGACTTTCGTGACCGATTTTACACCATAGCAAGCAAGTGGCGCGAATCAGACCCCAGCTTTGATAAAAAGATGGAAAAGCCAAAATATGGTGCATGGCGATCAAAAGTCATTTACCAAACAAATATGCTCACTGCAGCGGCAGCTGCGCAGGAAAGACAAGTTCGAGATCCAAAACTCAATGGAGTTTTTACCCACGCCAAGTATATTTGCATGATGCTTCCGCATAGTCGCGAAGAACACAAACAATGGAACGGAACAGTTCTCCCGATAAATGACCCCTGGTGGGATAAACACAGTCCTCCTAACGGTTTCGGCTGCCAATGTGAAAAAGAGTTCATCAGCAAATACGAAATGGAATCTGGTGACGAACATGAAACAAAGCGACCGACATCACCTGAAAACACCGAATACATAGGAGAAAGCTGGGACTACAGTATAGGTGAAGCCGACCAAGGTGTATATTGGGCTTCCGATCGTGCAGAGGTTCAGGAAAAACTCCAAAAGAAAATCTACTGGGAAGACTCCCCTCAAAAAGGAATATGGAGTTCGACAGAAAACAATTCACTGAACCTTCCTATTGAAACGAACGAGAAATTTGCTCCTGATGAAACCATAAGCAAGGAAAACTTCGTCGAGAACATGAACAGACTCTTCGGCAATGTAAACAACGGAATATCTACCGTATCGTTCAAGGATACTTTGACGGGCTTCGAATACGTGACAAGAGTAGATGCCGATTTTCTTTCGGAACATTTTAAGGGTAAAGGAAAGGCCCGCTATGCCAACCTTCCGATGTATGCAGAAACACTAAAGAACCCTTCCGAGATACGAATGAAATTCATGAAGAGCTTGAAAACAGGAAAGTCAGCAATCCGTGCAGTCTTCTGGAAGCGTTTCAGGTACAATAACAAGGACTATTTTGTCGAAATAGTGAACGATTCTGGTGTCGGTGAAGCGTTCAAACTCTACACAAGTTACGCCAACAATAAGAATGCAGGAAAGACTATGACAGGAACCGTAATTTATCAAAAGCCCTAGAATGGTAGAGGGCGGCCCCCTGCAAAGGAACCGCCTTCTCTCAAGACATTCAAACGGGATGCAGCCCATCATGACTATCGAGCACTTATAATATACCATTTTTCACAAGGAAAGTCAACTAATTATGGCAGATTTCATCAACGCAGATGTCGATATTGGCAAATTTAACACAATTATCGACATTATGAAGCAAAAGGCGGTGCAGACCAAACCTGCCATGGCGGCAATCGGCAATTTGGTTGTGAAAAGTGTCAAGCAAAACTTTCGTGTTGGAGGTCGCCCCGACAAATGGACCCCATCGAAAAAGACCAAAGGAAAGACCTTAGTGGCTACGGGCTCACTCGAAAAGGGTATTCACTACGAAATCGGCAGTGATGAAGGTTCTGTTACCATAATGACAACTCCGCTTAAGTATGCCCGCATTATGCAGAACGGTGGTAAAATAGGTCCCCATACGATTGTTGCAAAAAACAGGCAGGCACTTAAGTTCAGCCTTGGCGGAGTAACTCTTTACAGAACCTCGGTCAATCATCCGGGTTCAAATATTCCTGCACGCCCATACATGCTATTACAGGATGAAGATGAAGCAAAAATCAAAGATATCCTTTATAGACATTTTACAGACTCAATAAGCAAAGAGGTAGCCAAATGACCAAACCCACTCAAAACACCAAAGTCGCAGGCATTCACTACGACATGAAACCTTACCACGAAACGATTCAAATCATCGAAGATGTTGTGACCCGCGAAAACATCCCTCGCAAGTCCGCGTATGCAATCGGCAACGCCATCAAGTACTTGCTAAGAGTCGGAAAAAAGCAGGGCGAAAACTGGCAAGACGATGTAGAAAAAGCAGAGAACTACCTGCACCGATCACTTACCGGAGAATGGAAATGCAAACGCTAGAACAGGCTCATCTGCCCGTTGTCGGCTTTCTTCGGCACAAAGTTGAGGTAACGGTAAATCGTGCGTTCGCTCACGCCCGTCTCGAAGGCAAGCTGATGAACTGGCTTCTCGCAATTGTCTGCCATGTAGCGACGAACAGCGTTTGGAGTCATCCGGGCTGGGCAGGCTACATGGTTACCCGCAAAGCGTTTCCAGATTCTTTTGGCGACATCGAGACCGAGGGTCTTCGCGACCCACTTTAAATCCTCGTTAGGCAAATCATCAAATGTAAGGGAATCCCAGACGCTCATCTGTATTCCAAATATAACTAAAAACGCACAAAAATACAAACTTTACAACAAAGGAAGTAAAAATGAAAAATTGGGTCAAAAAAATTCACGAAGAATACGAAGAAAAAAAAGAAATAGCGTCGTTCGTTGTAACCGCCGTAGGCATCCTGCTTTTTTGGGCGTGGCTTATTTTTGTTCGGTAGCAAGAAATTCAGTAAGGTCTTTTTGCAGTTTACGAATCATAGAAACTGCTTCGCCGACCTCTTTCATTTCAGCTTGAGCTACTGATTCATTGGATGAATATTCAACTTTATTCAAAAGGACGCTAAGGGTATTTAAACAAGTTGTGATTCCACCAAGAACAATTTTCACATCTCCCTGTTCAGAAGCAGCTTTCCAAACTTGATCTATTAAAACGACAGCTGCAATCAGGTGCTTGATAAAGAATTTTTCAAAATGCAAAGAAATTTCAGACAAAACAAGACAGGAAATGCTAAGCCTCATTTTGTTGTCGTAACTAGCCTGTCGAGCTTGAGCAAACAGCCCTGTTATTACGCTTTCTCGCAAATCCCTTGTTGTGATTTTCAAATTATTGACAAACTTTTCCTGTTTGTCGAATCTTTCGTCGAACTCCTTCTTTACTTTTTCTGTCGCTTTCTGGGTTGCCTTTTTGACAATCTTTTTCACGCCTTTTGTTTCGATATAAAGTCTAATGCCCCACACTGCTACAGCAATACTTATAAATATTTCAAACACCGTCAGCAAGTCACCGAAAGAGTCCGAGTAAAATTGCTGAGCCTTGTTCAAAAGGTCTATCGTATATGTCGAATCAAGTTTGACTTTGGCTGTAACAACCTTGACTGTATGAATGGTATCGCTGAAAACAGCGGTGTGAACCGTGTCAAAGACTGTTTGCTGGACATTGCAAAAAAGAGGATGACAAACACAATCTGCCATGTTTCAAAAACTCACTTGGATGATGTTACCGGTTCTGCCGATTACCCGACCTGCGCGGTGGCTTCCTTTGTTTCGCGGTTCGTTCGGGCGCTCAGGGCGAGGGCGACGACTACTTGTAACGATCTGGATTACGTTCTAAGTCTTTTTCAATTTCAACAAATTCTAACTGAAAGGGAGTGAACAATGCATCATTTGGCTTAAAGACTCCGTTCTTTAATGCTGTAGCGGCATATTTATTCAAGCGCTCGTATTTAGGAATAAAGATCCTACGAATAAGCTTTAAAAAATCATCACGCAACAAAGGAATTTGTTCTGCATAGTCAAGAAGCATGCTTAATCCATCAGGCCCATAGCAAGCATCTTCCATTTTCAAATAAGGTTGAGCCATGAAATCGGAACGAGCAAAACGAGGGGCACAATCTTTGTGATAAATACCTAGAGGAACTACTAAATGAGGAATTTGATTTTTATCTACCGTAAACTTCCAGGCGATGCGAGCATTTTCGATATCGACAACTTTACCGCACTTGTCACAAATCCATTCATGAGTTGCCAATTCGTCTTCAAAGCTGTTCAAGTCTTTTTCTTTAAAATCTTTTATATCCATGTTTAAAGTCCACCCAAATGACGTTATTGACCTTTTTTACTATCCGACCTGTTTCTTTCTGTTTCGCTCTTTCAGTAATTCTTTGAGTTGAACGATTTCATCATTAGACAACAATATGGAGGAATTAGTATAACTACTTGAATATATCATTTCACCATCGCCTGACAATAGCCAATTGATATTGCAACCGGCCTTAAGAAACCTCAAAAGGACATCTACGCTAGGGCTTTTACTTTCAGATGTGTAAGCAGACATCTGTGGTTGAGACATAGAACAAGCTTCAGCAAATGCTGAAACTGAACCGTATTTGGTCTTTGCGAAATCTTTAAGTCTTTTGCCAATCATAAAATTTTTTCAAAAATATTTTTATAACCACTTGACTATTTATAACCAAGTAGTTATATTGTTGATGTAGTGATGATTAACCACCATTACAACAAAAGTTAATAAAAAAGGAAATCAACACAATGACTGCCGATTTCACCGTCACAAAATTCTCTTGGCGAAAGGTCGCCGAAAAGGTCTCCGAAGTCGCCGGAAAGCCTTACAGTGCCAACTACGTAAGGGAAGTAGCCTCAGGCTACCGCACCAACCACCAGCTCACAATCATCCTCCAAAACCTTGGAATTGTCAAAAAAGAGGTAGCATAATGATCAAGAATATTTACGAAGAAGAACCCGAAAATAAGACATCTGCGTCTAACGAATCGTTAGTCGCAGAACCCGATGAAAGCCTGCTCGAAACCGCCAATAAGCTTGACGCTGTTCTTGGCACGGACGGTTCTCACAACGAAATTCTTTATGGCGAGAATGGCCTTGTCACCAACGGCGAAGAGAACGCCATCATCCCGGTAAAGCAAGGTTCTGCCATCGCTCCTCCAGCCGACGATTACAGCCAGTACGACCCGATTACTGGTGGTGCCTTAAAAGTCCGTTCTTTTTTCTTCGTCAATACGTCCATCCGTTCGGAGGTCGATGCTGACGGTAACGTATGGTTCATAGCCGATGACGTGTGCAAGGCTCTTGGCTACAAGAATACGACCAAGGCGATTGCGGACCATTGCGGCAAAGTCTATGACAGCAAGTACCTCGACGGCTCAAACGAACTCGCCAAGAAGATGATTGTCAAGGACAACAAGGGTTCCGACCATGCGATGATAGCCATCAGCGAGGGCGACCTGTACCGCCTCATCGCACATTCCAGGAAACCTGAAGCCCGCGTCTTCGAGAAGTGGGTATATGATGTTGTGCTTCCAGCCCTCAAGAAGGGAAAATACATCATCAAGCGCAAAATCGAGTTCAGCAACCCAGAAGACCAGGCGAAGTTCGAAGCCGCCAAGGCCGAACTCGCCGGGCAGTGCGAACTGTTCCCAAACATGATGCCTTCGATGACCTTCCCGAAGCCGCTGACCGAAAAAATCAACGAGGCGAAACGCCGCCTTTTCGACCAGGGCCATACCTTCCCGAACAATAAGGAATTCGTCAAGTTCCTCATCACCCGCGCACTCGAAGACCTCAACGCCTAAGGAGATAACCCATGAATACCACTCTTATTCATCGTTCCGCAAAACCACGCGTCTCTCTCGAATTTACTCCTATCCGCAAGTGCGAATGCTGCGGTGAACATCCCAACATGATTGTCAACGGTCATCATGTCTGCGGCAAGTGCCTCAAGGCAGGCCGTGTGCTCCGCATGCTCGAAAAGGAAAAGGCCGCCCGCGAGTTCTCGATGCACGGCACCGTCGTGTTCTGCAATAACGACTTGCCCGATGGCGTTGTCCAGGCAATGACAGACAAGCTCATCAACCGCTAAGGCATACACATGCAACCGATTTGGATTTCAACAGAAAAGGTCGCGGAGCTCATCGGCATTTCCGAACGCCACGTCCGTCGCCAGCTCCCTTTGTGGGAGTATAAATGGGTGGACGAGAACGGCAAGAAGGTCATCAAGATTAATGTGCGGAGCTTGCCCAAGGAAGCCTGCGACAAGTATATCGAAGGATCACTCCCGGAGCTTGCCGATGTCGCCACACACAAGGACGATATCGACATGGTTGCCCGTGCTTACGACCGTTCCTGCGGGAGGTCCAAAAAGAATTTTGACAAGTGGACCTTGATATTGCTCAAGTGCGAAGGCATTACTGGCACAAAGGAGCTTGGCCGTTTCGTGGACGAGTGGAACAAGAACCACCCGGAGATGAAGACGAGCATCAAGAGCATCTACCGCCAGCGTGCAGCCGTGGAAGACTGCGGAAAGATTGCCCTCATCAACCACCGCGAGGTGATGCAATCGACAGTGCGTGACGAATGGTTCGAGGACTTCAAGACGGCATACCTCACGGCAAACAAGATTAGCGTGTTTTCGTGCCGCCTTATCGCCTTGGGCAAGGCAATGGAACGCGGCGAAATCCGCTCCGATGCAGAGTTTCCAAGTCAGTCTGCTTTCGTTCGCCGTCTCAATCGTGAATATGCACCCGATGTAATCTACTTCGCCCGCGAAGGAAAGAAAAAGTTCTACGACAACAAGGGCTACCACCTCGACCGCGACTATTCCGACCTCAAGGCAGGGCAAGTCTGGGTGGGCGACACCCGCACATGGGACGTGTTCGTCAAGGTTCCCGGTCAAGAGAAGCCCGCCACCTGCTACATCACGCTATTCCTCGACTTCAAGACATACATGCCAATGGGATGGTGCTTGCACCACGATGCTCCGGGCACGGAGAACACGCTCAGGGCTATGCGCAACGGCATCGAGCGTTATGGACTCCCCGAAGAAATCTATGTCGATAACGGTCGTGAATACCGCAACCGCGACTTTTCCGGTCAAAGCCGTGGCCACCAGATTGTGGAAGACGAGCAGTATGCCGAAAGCATGGCGAGCCGCCTCGGCATCAAGATGCACTTTGCCATCGTGCGCAACGCCCGTGCAAAAATCATCGAACGCAATTTCTTGGTTATCAAAGGCAGTCTTGACAAGATGTTCAACAGCTACAAGGGCGGCAACGTTGTCGAGAAGCCCGAACCCTTGAAGGGCGTGCTCAAGCGCGGCGATTTCGTCACTTGGGAAGAGTTCTACAACATCGCTCAGGATTACATGACGAACGTGTTCCCCGGCCTCCCTTGCCTGGGTAAGCACCACGCGGGAATGACCCGTTCGCAGCTTTGGAACGAGGAAATAGCCAAACGCGAACCGATGCGCCGCGTATCGAAGGACACACTCTCCATGCTCGTAAGCCGCACCGTGACGGGCCGCATCATGCACATGGGCTTCCATTACGCCCAGATGGATACTTGGTATTGGGCAGAATGGATGCCGGTTTACAAGGGCCGCGAAGTCACCTTCCGCTATGACCCCGATGACATGCGTACTGCCTGGTGCTACGACTCCGAAAAGAAGCTTATCGGCGAATGCTACTTGCAGAGCTCCGTGGGCGCGATGGTCAAGGACGACGATGTTGTAAGCAAGGCGCAGATTGCCGAAGGTGTTGCCCGCAAGCGTCACGAAGAAAAGCTCCTCAAGGAAATCTGCCCGGAAATGACGAAGGAACAGGCGGCAGAATACATCGGCGCAATGCGCACCGCCGTAGGCCCGCAGGACATCTTCATCCCGGAAGGCCCCACGCACCTCACTCGCCACGACAAGGATTCCGCGCAGCTCAAGAGCGAGAAGCTTGTCGGCAATGGCGAAATCATCAACCTGCTCGGAGACGAAGACGAAGGCGAAACCGCCGAACCCGAATCGCTCTGGGAAGAACTCGCGAGGCACGCATAATGGCAGACATTGACTCAACCAAGCTCCTCAGGATTTTTCGAGCCGTGGCAGGGCCTGTAGCGACAAGAAACGTCGAGAAGGCCGTTGCCATCATTAAGAACGGCGGCAAAATGCCAGAAATGGTTCGGTCAGACGAAATCCGCACTTACTTCCGGGTAAAGGCAAGGCTCAAGAAACACGGACTCATCTAACGAATATGCCGATGGGGGCAGCGGCACATGCCGCAACACTTCACACACCTCCTTGTATGCCGCCCCCGGAGGCTCCCACTTTCAACAACAACCCATAAGGATAGATATGGAACAGATTATCGACCAGCTCAATGACTACATGTCACGCACGGGAGCCTCGCAGACGAAAGTCGCAAAGGCCCTCGGCATAAGCCCCGCCACCCTCAGCTACTTCCTCAAGGGGAACTACACGGGCGACATTGACTCCATTTGCGACAAGGCAAAGGACTTCCTTGAAACCGAAGCTGAGCGCGCCAAGTTCAAGACGAACGACGGCATTGTGCAGACAAGTACTTTCAAGACAATCCAGAAGTTTTGCAGCCTTGTTCTCGCTCACCAGATTTGCGGGATGCTCACGGGTGATGCAGGCTGCGGCAAGACCACCGCCCTCAAGGATTTTGCCAAAACGCACCCGTCCGTCCTCCTCGTCGAGGCAGACTACGGCTACACGGCGAAGGCTCTCTTCGACGAACTCTGTTCGCAACTCAGTCTCGATGATCGCGGAAGCCTTGACCAGAAGCGCAGCCGCATCGTCGCAAAGCTCAAGGATTCAGGCAGGCTCATTATCATCGACGAGGCAGAGCATCTGCCCTACCGCGCACTCGAACTTATCCGTAGGGTGCACGACAAGGCGGGCGTGGGAATAGCCCTTTGCGGCATGCCGCGCCTCGAAAAGAACGTGCAGGGCGACCGTAACCACTATGCACAGCTGAACAGCCGCATCAGTGCACCATGCAGGGCTAAGCTTCTCAAGGATGCGGACATCAAGGCCTACATCGATAGCCGATTCGAGAACTACGAGCCGAACGTCATTGAACAGTGCGCAAAGATTTGCCGCCGCAACTTCCGTCTGCTTTCGCACCTCGTGATGTGGAGTCGCGAACTCATGCGCAACAACCAACGGGACACGCTCGACAATGAAATCATCGAAAGCGCGTCACAGATGCTGGTGGTAGCCCAATGACACCCGCAGACCGCCGTGCACAGGACTTCAAGACCATCCACGGCCTTGCAAGGCTCCTGGGGCTGAACGACGAAGCTTACCGCGACATGTTAAACGACCGCTACCACGTCCGAAGCTCCAAGGACCTAAACCCGCAACAGCGTTTCCAGCTCATCAAGGAACTCCGCGAAAAGGTCCACAGCAACGTGCAGAAGTTCAACGACCTCGGCAAGCGCAAGTTCAAGGCAAGTCCCAAGCAGCTGAGAGCGATTGAAGCGATGTGGGCGCAAGTCTCAAGAGCCTCGACAGCCCAAGACCGCAGCAAGGCTCTGAACGCATTCTGCAAGCGCCTGACCGGCGTCGAGGTCATCACCTGGATCTGCAAGGATGACGCGAAAATTCTCATCAAGGCAATCCAGGCAATGGGAGCCAAAAGCCCCGAAGAATTTAAACAACAAACCAAAAACAAGTAGGTAAACCATGGCACAAAAAGACAAGCAGGGTAACTGGCTCGACGACAAGGGTCGCCCGATCCCCGAAGAGTACATCCAGCCGCAGGACAAGAAGCGTGACCGCATGGTCGAAAGCATCATCAAGCGCGTTTCAAAGCTCTCCGCAAAACTCGCAAGCGAAAAGACTGAGATTGTCGCGGCTATTGAGAAGTATCTCAAGGAACTCGCCAAGGACAACAAGGTCCGCGAGAACTGGAAAGGCAACATCATTATCTACAACTTCTCGCAGAATCTCTGCATCGAACGCCGCATCAACGAAACAATCAGTTTCGACGAGCGCTTACAGATGGTCAAGACCACTATCGACAAGTGGCTCAATGACCGCCTCAAGAACATCGACGAGCTCATTGCTAAAGTCATTTCTCAGGCATTCTCCGTCGATAAGCAGGGCCGTATCAATACGGCTATGCTCCTCAAGCTCCGCAAGCTCGACATCCAGGACCACGAATGGAAAAAGGCGATGGAACTCCTCGACGACTCCATCTTCGTGAAGTCCTCCAAGATGGCTCTCCGCTTCCGCACCAAGAACACGGACGTTCCAGACGGGGCGTGGAGCGAAATCGGTCTCAACTTCAATGAAATCGCGCTTGCAGCAGAGGACGTCAAGGATGCCGAACAGTAAAGAAACCCTCGACTTTTTCCGCGACCAGCTCTCCCTCGAAGCGGACTACACGCACGGTTATGCAGTCGTCATCAGGCAGGCTTCGGGCATGGCGCTCATGCGCGGGGTCGGCAAAAGCCCGCACGATGCACTCTGCGATTTGCTCGACAAGTGGGAGAACGGATGACAAAGTAGCAAGTTTTCCCACTGATACTCATCATCCTCGACCTCGCAGCGGCCATCGTTTACGGAGTCGTAGATATGGACATCCGCAAGGTCATTTACTGGATAGCGGCAGCAGTCCTTACCATCACGGTCACGTTCTAGCCATTTTCGTGACCACAGCCCGTTGCAAAGACAGCCATGGAGTGGATGGCGCAGGGTGTAAGCCCCCGCACGGGTACTAACCAATCAACAAGGAACCATGCAGCGCACCAACAAGCTCATTATCGCCTTCACGGCACTCACGGCAGCCGAAATCTTAGGCTTCGCTATCGTCATCAACCTACTCAACCATTTCTAGCCATGAAATTCAAACGCATCCACATCAACATCGAACGCAAAATCTTCCTCCCGGACCGCACCATCGGCTGGATGAAGATTGCCCACGAATACCTCGACACCGACCTCAAGACATGGCGGTCACGAGAATACGACCCGCAGGGCCATTTCGTCTGCTACACAATGGAACCCACCGTGCGCACGGGTCCGAAAGCCCCAGGAAAGACGGCAATCCCAGCAGGCACATACCAGTGCGTCATTACGCACTCCAAACGCTTCCAGAGGCCGCTCCCGCTCATCCTGAACGTACCCGGATTTGAAGGTGTCCGCATCCATGGAGGCAACCGCCCGGAAGATACACAAGGCTGCATCCTTGTAGCCTTCAAGCACGACGAAAAGTCGAACATCATCTATCAAAACGCCACATCCAAAGTCATCGAGTACATGACCGAAGACTACAACGAAGCGACCCTCACCATCATCAACAAGAGATAAAATGAACTTAGCCATCCGTCCCGATATCCCGACATGGAAAGAATACATGGACCGCACCGACCTCTGGGAAATCCAGTATGCGATGCACATAGAAATCCAGTCTTCGCTCATCCCCGGCACACTCGTCTATGACTTCAGACCCGGTTACATCACCGACTTCCGCAGCGGTCCGTCAATAGTAAACCCGTTCATCCCGAAGATTGGCGATATCAAGCTCGCAATCGCGTGGATGATCCACGATGGGAACTATCACGGCTTCCTCAGCAAGAAACTTGCCGACCAGCTCCTCCGAGAAATGCTGGAACACGCAGGCATCGGAACATTCAAGCGCAACGCGGTTTACTATGCAGTCAAGTTCTTTGCCGGGAGCCATTACAACACCCTCGACGAAGATCAAGGCCCCATCTACAACCACAACAAAACGCTTGTGCGGATGCGATGGCTAGACAAAGGGCAAATCCTCAAGAGTTTCAACGGCAAAAAACTCAAAATCAAGGCCCCGTAAGGGGTCTTTTTTAAAGGAGAAAAACATGCAAAAGACCTCAAAAAAGCGCACCGAAATGGGCAATTTCGACACGCTAAAGCACCGAATTAGACACGGTCTCAAGGCCTACAGCCTCCATATAATCATCTTCCTGGGCAATCTGTTCGCGTTTGGCCTTATGATCGCCATCATTTTCAAGCTTCTCTCAACATTATCGAGGATAGCATAACAAAGGAGTAACCGATGAACGAACGAGAGAAAGACAATCTTATAATGCAGTTGCAGGATGAAGTCGGCAAATGGCACCACGCCTACGACGCACTCATGACTGAAAGGACCCAGCTCGTTTCACAAATCTCTGAACTCGAAGGCAAATGCGAAATGCAAGAAAAGCACATCCGCGAACAAGCAGAGACAATCGCCATGAAGGACAATAGAATCGACGAACTCGAAGGGGCTCTGCGAAACATATTTATCAGAACTCGATGAGGCATAAAAAATGAAAGACATACTCATGAGCATCCACGGCAAATGGGCTGACCTCATTTACCAAGGCAAGAAAACGCTGGAACTCCGCAAGACAGCTCCAAAAACAGGCGGCTACCTCGATGCAACCGTTTACATCTACAATACGGATGTCCGCAGTATTGATGGTCGTATGGTCGTAACGGAAGTGTTCGAAATTACCGAAATCACCGACGAAATCTGTGCCAAATCCTGTGTTCCGCGCGATGAAATACTCAAGTACAAAGGCAACGGCAAACTCTATGGATGGGTAATAGAAGGCTCTGACGAGTTCGAAGCGAACTGGCTCCAGCTGGAAGACCTCGGAGCGACTCGCCCGCCACAGTCCTGGCAATACATCAAGAGGTAACTTATGGAACACATCTTGAAAGTCACTAAAAAGAAATTTGAACCGCTCTTGAATGGCGACTTGACATTCGTCATCCGCAGGGCTGACCGCCTGTATTCCGTCGGTGACCGTCTCGTACTCTTTGAAACGGATGGCTCCAAAGAAACAGGCCGCTCGCTTATCGTCATCATCAAGTTCATAATGCACTCCGAGGACTCCGAAGGAATTAAGGACGATTACTGCGTTTTCAGCGTCAAACGCTCCGCAAAGAACTCCAGAACAAACGCAGGCAACCACCCGCAAAGCGAAGCCGAAGCCATAGAATATGCAGCCACAATCGGCAAGTCCGAAGACTGTGCAAAACGCTTCTACAACTACTACGCAATGACCGGCTGGAAGATGAAATCAGGGCTTCCGCTCTCCGATTGGCACGCAGCCCTTCGCAACTGGAAGGACTTCCAGGGCACGCAGAAGACCCCCGAACAGGCCGAAGAAACCAAGCAGCTAGAACTGCTCTTGCCATTGCTCTGCAAAAAGACTGTTGAACTTGCCAAAAAAGCAAAGGAACTCCATTTCAACGATCCTCATGTCGCTACCGTAATTCAATTCTATGGCTTTGAAAGATTCGATTATCCGTTCAACGCATTCGAAGTCAAGGAAATGGTCAATCGCTACCAAACATCCAAGAAAATGGGTACAGGCATCAAAACAATGCGAGGTAGCGAGTACGCCAAAGGCTCTCTAATAGTTCCCAACATCAAAGAATATGCCGAAATCCTCCAAAAGAAATCCAAAGCTTAACAATCCAATCATAAAGCAAACAAATCCCAGGCAACCGTCTGGGATTTTCCTTTTTTCACTATTTTTTGTCTCATTTTAGGCGACAAACCTCAAAAACATGTCCGCACGAAATGTCCGCACCCCATTTTTCAATAAAAATTCAAAATGCTTTAAATGGCTCAAAAACGCCAATTCAATAAAATAAAAATGTCTCACCACTCGTGAGACATTTTCGCATCGAAAGAACACATGGCGAAATTTGCGAAAAAACGGCAAAATTAAAAAACACACATTTACCGGGTAAAATGAGACAAGCAAACCCAATAAAATCAAGGCTTCCGGCTTGATTTCCTCTTTTTAATCTTGTCTCATTTCTTCCGCTTTAGCATAACTGTTTATCAGAAGAAATTCAAGTAATTTTACGCAAAGAGGATTACAAATACGCGTGGTGGAGCTTGTTTGCGAAGCTGCGGCATTTGGCGATTTCGCGCGAGGTGAGATCTTTGTTCTTGACGGTGTCGCCCTTTTGCAGAATGCCTGCAATCTTGAAGCCGCTCCAGCAAAGAACTTCCTTGAGCGCACGGACGGTCCCTGCGGATTGCTTGAACAGGATGTTGAACGGCCATGGGGTCGAGCAGGTGGTGATGAGGATTGCCTTTTTGCCTTTGAGAAGCGGAATCGGGTAGCCGCTTTCGCTGTGGTCCATCATGCCGTAAACCCAGCGGTCAAAAAGCATCTTGAGTTGCCCCGTCATATTGCCCCAGTAGCACGGCGAGCCTACGATTAGAGCATCACAATCTTGTACGAGTTGCAAAACTTGCTTAGCATCGTCATCAGGCATAACGCAGTCGTGTGTGCTACGGCATTTCATGCAACCAATGCACGGGCGAAATTGCAATTTGCAAACATCGATATAAAGGACTCTATCGCCACAGGCCATCAGTTCGTTGCGGACAATCCCAAGCATTTGGCTGATATTGCTGTTCGGGCGCGGGCTTGCGTTCAAGATAACATACTTCAATTTCGGACTCCTTGATACAATGACGTTCTTTGTTGTGCTTTTACTTATTAAACACCTAAGGAGCGGAAATATGTTACTATAAAATAAAAATCCCGGACGTTTTTCACGTTCGGGATTTTACTGGATCCTTCGACTTCGCCTTACGGCTTCGCTCAGGATGACAAGCCTTTACTTGAACAGGTTCTTCATCTTCTCGAGGAAACTTTCTTCTTGAGCGGATTCCTTGTCCTTGCGGAGTTCGGCGAGCTTCTGGTAAAGTTCCTTTTCTTCGCGAGAGATATCCTTCGGAATGTCCACGCCAATTTGTACGTAGAGGTTTCCGCGATCGCCCTGTTTCTTGAGAGGCCACAAGCCCTGATCGCGCAGACGGAGAACGCTGCCAGCCTGAGTGCCAGCGGCAATCTTGATCTGGATTTCATCACCGCTGATGGTCGGGATGCGCTGCGTACCGCCAAGAACCAGCTTGTGGACTGGAACCTTGACTTCGCAATGCAAGTCGTCGCCTTCACGGCTGAAGAAATCGTCCGGCTTTTCGGCAATCACGACGAGCAAGTCGCCGCAAGCGCCACCACGCGGACCGCAGTTGCCTTCGCCACGGAGGTTCAGGTACTGGCCTTCGCTTACGCCCGCCGGAATCTTGATGGAAATCTCTTCGGTTTCCTGTACGCGGCCCTCGCCGTGGCAATGTGAGCACGGATTAGCGATTACTTCGCCCATGCCACTGCAAGTGGGGCAGACGCTTTCGGAAACCATCTGGACGAATCCGCCCGACACACGACGCACGCGACCCGTGCCATGGCAGGTGCTACATTCCTTGACGTTCGTACCGCCCTTGCCGTTACATTCCGTACACGGCGTATAGCGTTTTAAACGAACCTTCTTGGTGCAGCCTTCGAAAATTTCCTTGTAGCTAAGAGCCACCTTGATCTGCAAGTCATTACCACGCGGAGGACCTGCCTTGCGAGAACTTCTGCGGCCACTGCCACCGAAACCAAAGCCACCACCAAAGATATCGCCAAACTGGCTGAAGATATCGTTGATGTCGAATCCGGCACCACCGAATCCACCACCGCCAAAACCGCCACCAGGAGCATTGAAACCAAACTGGTCGTAGTTCTTGCGCTTTTCAGGATTAGAGAGTACGTCGTAAGCTTCGGCAGCTTCCTTGAACTTTTCTTCAGCTTCCTTGTCGCCCGGGTTCTTGTCCGGATGGTACTTGATAGCAAGCTTCTTATAAGCGTGCTTGATTTCATCAGCACTTGCGTCCTTGCCGACGCCCAAAACTTCGTAATAATCTCGTTTTTCAGCCATAATATGCCTTCGGCATTTAGTAGACAGTAGGAAGTAGACAGTAGACAGGGAAAAGCTTTGTTGTCCTTTAGTAACTGCAAACGTCCTAATTCATACTAATAAACAGATACCCTTATTTACACAAAAAGGATTGCTCCCTAAAAGAGAGCGAATCCTATTTTGTAAGTTGCAGATGGAGGATGTATAAACTAATGTTTTAGATCCTTCGGCTTCGGGTAAAACCCTTCGCTCAGGATGACACTTCCTACTTCCTACCGTCTACTTCCTACTAATTAGTCAACCACTTCAGCGTCGACGACTTCCGGACCATCGCCCTTCTTGTCGTTCTTCGGCTGTTCAGAAGCACCCGGCTGCGGACCCGGCTGAGCCTGGTTTGCACCGGCAGCCTGAGCCATGGAGCTGATCATGCCCTGGAGCTTGTCCATAGCGGCCTTGATTTCTTCCTTAGTGCCGTTGTCCTTCTTGGCCTTGATGTCGTCGATAGCAGCCTGGAGCTGGCTCTTGGTGTCGGCCGGGAGCTTGTCGCCAAATTCCTTGAGCTGACCTTCAGCCTGGTAAGCCATCTGTTCGGCCTGGTTCTTGATGTCCACAAGTTCGCGCTGTTCCTTGTCCTTGGCAGCGTTGGCTTCGGCATCCTTCACCATCTTGTTGATTTCGTCTTCAGACAAACCGCTAGAAGAAGTAATCTTGATGGACTGTTCCTTACCGGTTTCCTTATCCTTAGCAGACACATGCACAATGCCGTTTGCATCGATATCGAAGGTCACTTCGATCTGCGGCACGCCACGCGGCTTCTTCGGGAGGTCGGTCAAGTCGAACTTGCCGAGCGTACGGTTGTCACGAGCAAATTCGCGTTCGCCCTGGAGCACGTGAATCGTCACAGCCGGCTGGTTGTCTTCGGCAGTGGAGAACACCTGGCTCTTCTTGGTCGGAATCGTGGTGTTACGATCGATGAGCTTGGTCATCACGCCACCGAGAGTTTCGATACCGAGAGAAAGCGGGGTCACGTCAAGGAGGAGCACGTCCTTCACAGCGGAGTCGCCAGAAAGCACAGCGCCCTGAATGGCAGCACCGATAGCCACCACTTCGTCCGGGTTCACAGTCTTGTTCGGTTCCTTGCCGAAGAACTTCTTCACGGCTTCCTGAACGGCCGGAATACGAGTAGAACCACCAACCAAGATGACTTCGTCAATTTCGCTCAAGGAAAGACCGGAGTCCTTGATAGCCTTGCGGCACGGTTCCATAGAACGTTCCACGAGGTGAGCGGTGAGCTGGTCGAACTTTGCACGGCTGAGGGTGAGGTCCAAGTGTTTCGGACCAGAAGCATCAGCAGTGATGAACGGAAGGTTGATGTTCGTAGAAGTCGTAGCAGAAAGGTCAATCTTAGCCTTTTCAGCAGCATCTTTCAAACGCTGGAGAGCCATCTTGTCCTTCTTCAGGTCAATGCCAGGATTTTCCTTCTTGAATTCGTCGTTGATCCAGTCGATGATGACTTCATCGAAGTTGTCACCGCCGAGCATCGTATCACCGTTCGTGGCCTTCACGCTGAACATACCATCATCGATTTCGAGGATGGAAATATCGAACGTACCACCACCGAGGTCATACACAGCAACCTTTTCGCTCTTCTTGGAGTCAAGACCGTAAGCAAGAGCAGCAGCAGTCGGTTCGTTCACGATACGGAGAACTTCGAGGCCTGCAATCTTACCAGCGTCCTTTGTTGCCTGACGCTGAGAGTCGTTAAAGTAAGCCGGGACCGTAATCACAGCCTGGGAAACCGTCTGGCCGAGGTAATCTTCGGCAATCTTCTTCATGGTCTGAAGAACAGCAGCGGAAATCTCAGGAGGAGCAAACTGCTTGTCGTCGATCTGGACGCGGACCGGATCAGAACCCGTGCCGACGAGCTTGTACGGCATGTTCTTTTCGGCAGCGGAGCATTCGCCAGCCGTACGACCCATGAAACGCTTGATAGAATAAATCGTCTTTTCCGGGTTCGTGATTGCCTGGCGCTTTGCAACGTGGCCCACAAGACGTTCACCGTTCTTGCCGAAAGCGACAATAGACGGCGTGGTGCGGAAACCTTCTGCATTGGCGATGACGACCGGCTTGCCACCTTCCATCACGGCAACGCAGCTGTTTGTCGTACCCAAGTCAATACCAATAATCTTACCCATGATTTTATCTCCTATTTTAATTTCTTGATCCCCGGTGTTTTTGTTTGAGCGGGGAGTTTTTTACGCCGATACATTAGCAAAAGCCGTGCCAACCCCGAAAAACGCCCTTTTTGTTTCGTTCTGAAACGTTTTTTGAGCTAAAAACGGGCAAATTTAGGGCTGTTTCAAAAAAGAACGCCCCACGACGTCATCCTGACGACCTGTCTTCCTCGAAGCGAAGCGTAGGGGAACCATAATTTCTCGTATCTACCTACAGTTGGGAGGAAGGTTTCGGTGATGTATTAAATAGATAGGAGGGGGCTACTTTTTATTTAGTAAACCGAAGGCGGTAAACTGTAGTCTGAGGAAGAGCCTTTTTCATAAAACGACCAATCTATAGAAAAAGTGTATCGGTTTCTGCTTTCACTAATATCACGTCCATAGCGAAATTCAAAAGAAAAACGACCATACGAAATATATGCTCCGGCACCAAATTCGGTATATCGAACTGGTTCAGGATCTCCAGAACAAGCTCCAGGAGGAACAAAAATGCCACCATCACCACAGTAACTGTCTTTCAAATAAAATTCACGTCCATTTACAGAAACGTGCTGCGTAAACCCCAATCTCCAATCATCTCCCCAATGCATTTGCTCAATTGTCGAAATTCCACCCATAAGACCAAGAGAGCCCCAACTCATCACTCCAAAATGTTCGGAAACAAACCCTGGTTGCAACATCAAAGTTAAACTTTGTAATCCAAAACCAAGGGAAAAATAGGACCAATTAAAAAGCTCATTGTTTAGGTTGCATTTCGGTGTGTTTTTATGTATATTATATGAAAAGAGGTTACTTTTATGTCGCAAACCACCTTTAGCATTAGAATGGATGACAGCCTGAAAAAAGACTTTGATAAGCTTTGTGAAGAGTTTGGCATGTCGATGACCACGGCGATAAATGTCTTCGCTCGTGCCGTTGTGCGCGAGAAGAGGATTCCCTTCGAGGTTTCATCCACAAAGGCTCCCGCCTATGCCGCCGACAGGCGCGTTTTCTACAATGCAAGTCCAGTTGCGAGCCGTATGTCGATGGTAATGCGCCAGCTTTCTGCCGAGGCAGAAAGAGCTGGGGCCGCCGACATGACTCTAGACGAAATCAATGCCGAAATTGATGCTGCCAGGAGCGGCCGATGAAGTTTTATGCGGTCATTGACACGAATGTCATTGTTTCCGCTTTGCTGAAATGGAACTCTGTTCCTGGAGTCGTATTGCAGGCAGTTTTCAATGGATTTGTTGTTCCTGTATACAATGATGAAATTCTGAATGAGTATCGCAATGTTTTGAATAGGCCGAAATTCGGTTTTTCTTCAGAGTTGATTTCAGAAACCATATCCCAGATAGAATCCTTGGGTGTTATGGAAAATGCTTTGGAAACTGTTGCAGAAGCCATGCCCGATCCCAAGGACATTGTCTTTTATTCCATTGCGCTTTCTCATGGCAAAACCGCCGAAACGCATCTTGTAACGGGGAACGTCAAGCATTTTCCTGCAAATCCGATTGTCGTCACGCCGCGACAGATGTTGGACATTCTGTGCATGTAGTTAATTCGCCACAGAAATTGCATTAAACTTTGATACTAAAAATCCCCGGCCTCGTGAGTGAGGTCGGGGACTTTAAATGTGGGGGAGGTTGGGCTTATTCCCCGACTTGCAATTTCAGGGTCTTTCCAGCAGGATTCCGGACGACGTAGACTCCGCGCCCAAAGCCGGCCGTCTTGAGTCCGATCTTGATATCTGTCTGCGAAGCCCCTGCGTTCAGGCGGACTTTACCAACCATATTGCCCATCAGGTCAAAGACCTTGTAAACACCTGCGGTTTTTGCGAAAGCATTTGCGGCATCCGAAGCAAATTTCGGCAAGATGCCCGTGGTGCCATTGCGCTTATCCATAATATCGCCATCAATTTTACCGAAGGCAATCCAGTCGAGGTTCACGTAGTCGCTTGTCATCACCACCTTGAGCACGTGTTCGCCTTTGGTGAGTTCCTTGGTTGTTTTGCCTTTGTACGTAGCGTATGTATCGAAGTCATCGGTTCCAGAAAGCGAGAGCGTATCGGTGATGGGTTCATTGTCCATGAAGAATCGTACGCTTGCGCTTTCCATGCCTGTTGCGTAAGAAAGTTCGAAGGGGAGGGTTCCGCTAGTTTCGACGTTCACGGTGTATTCCAGCCATTCACCCTTCTGCGTGTAGCCCACGGCAAATCCGTCGCCGTTCTTCACGATATCCACGCGGTCTTCGCGATATTCCTTGCCTTGGTTTTCGGTGTCCATGTCATAGTAGGCCTTGCCGGCACCGCCCACGTCGTAGTTTTCAAAGTCAATGAAGTTTGCGGGGCCTTCGATGGTTGCGCCTACGACTGGTACATCACACTTGGCTTCTGCATCTTTGAGTTTTTCCTTGCAGAACGGGCCCTGCGGAATGGAAGTCTTGCTGTCCTCGAATTCCCAGTAGTCGGCTTCGAAGTCGCCCGTGAACACGAAGAATACGTCGTGCTTGCCGACTGCACCTGTGAGCGGAACTGTTACGAGGCCGTCTGCGCTAAATTCCGCCTTGCCAACAATTTCGCCGTTCACCTTGTCCAGACGGACGGTGATGCTCGACGCCTTCTTGACGTTCAGAACGGATGCTGAGAAGCTTTCTGCGCCTGCATCGCCGAATTCCACGCCACTAATCTTGGTGTATTTTCCTTCGGAAAGATTGGTGATGACCGTATTGCCGGCAGTACCGCTCTTACGGACCCTCACGTCTTCGCCCCACGACATGGTTTCCGCTTCCACGCGCTTGTACGGGTCGAAATCTTCCAGCTGGGCCACGCCATTATCCGGCCAATAGTCAATCTTTTGAATAGTGCCGTCGGCGTTGTACTTCATTTCGGAAAGGCCGACAGAACGACGCTCCTTGTGTTGGTATTTCTGGCCCATTTTCTCGGACTTGTAACGCCAAAGTTCGTAATTTAGGCCGAAAACGTAGGATTTCCCCTTGAAATCGATGATACCCGGGTGGTTTCCGTTACTGCGCGAAGAATGCGGCATAATGTCGCCCTTGTAGGTCCAGGGGCCAGTAATCTTGTCGCTCATGGCATACCCGATACCTTCGGCACAGCAGGTGGATGCGAAAGTCATGTAGTAATGGTCGCCGTGCTTATAGACCCAGGGGCCTTCTTGGTAATCCTTGATTTTGGGGTAGGTGACGATGGACCCCTGAGTACTAATCATGTCCTTATTCAACTTGATCATGTACAAATCGGGGTTGCCCCAGTACATGTAGGCCTGTCCGTCGTCGTCAATCCAGACGGTAGGGTCGATATCGTTCCAGTGCTCGCGCTGCCAGACCAGCGCCTTGTTCAAAGGTTCCTTGAAAGGGCCATAAGGGCTGTCCGCCACCAAGACGGAAATGCCATTGCCGTGAATGGGGACGTACATGAACCACTTGCCGTCGCGCTCGATGACCTGTTCCGCCCAGGCCCCGTTAGTCTTTGTGCTCCACTTGATGTCTCCTAGGCTTGCCACGGCACCGTGACTGGTCCAGTTGACCATATCCGTGGATGTGTGCAACAGCCAGTCGTACATCATGAACCCGTCGGCATTGTCCTCGTCGTGGGTCGTGTACAGGTAAACCGTATCCCCATGGACATAGGGCGCCGGGTCCGCCGTATAGTTC
>Ga0310695_10001020_pt1 | contig 68228 bp, 47 predicted proteins | sample RumenRJG_04DNA_FD_203882 | JGI IMG/M metagenome (GOLD analysis project Ga0310695, IMG submission 203882) | Bovine rumen microbial communities from Lethbridge, Alberta, Canada - RJG_04 (v2) (version 2) | ecosystem: Host-associated > Mammals > Digestive system > Stomach > Rumen | place: Canada... | reverse complement strand
AGGCCGTATAGGCTAGGCTTGCGTCCCGTGGCCGATTCCTGCTTCCCCATTTCCGTGAGGTACCCGTCGTGGATGAGTTCGTTGACAATGCGGGTTACCTTGGGAATGCTGGTCTCCAGTTCATGCGAGAAGTCGGCCACGCTGTAGCCCGCCCCGTTGTTGCACAGGGTAAGGATCGCTTTTTTTTCACTGGCGTACCGGCCGTGGATATCGTCAAGAAATTTTTTCATGGGATTATTGTTTCCAATATTCTTCTATCTCTTCCAGGGTTTTGCCGGTGGTGTCGGGCACGTGGCGCCACATAATGTAGAGGTAGGGAACGCACATGGCGGCAAAGAGGAAGAAGGTGCCTTGCGGCGTCAGGTTTTCCAGCATCCAGGGGGTGAGCTGGCCGATGAGATAGGTGCCTACCCACAGCGCCAGGCCTGCAATGGACATGGCCAGGCCCCGTACCCGGTTGGGATACATCTCGCTCAGCAGCACAAACACCACGGCGCTGATGGAAATGGCGGTGGAGAACACGTAGAGTAGGAAGAAGGTGACCAGGAAGCCGGTGCCCAGGCCTAACTGCGGGCCCCAGGCGAAGTAGGTGCCGATGGCTACCAGACACACAATCATGCTGCCTACGCCCCACCAGACCAGTTGCTTGCGGCCCACCTTGTCGATGATGAGGAGGGCGATGACGGTAGTGAGCATGTTCACCACGCCCACGAGGACGGTGCTGAACATGGAGCCTTCACTGCTGAGGCCGGCGTCCTGGAAAATCTCGGGCCCGTAATACAGCACGGCATTTACGCCCATGAACTGGCCCAGGATGGCGATGGCGCTGCCCACCAGCACGGCCTTGAGGATACCGGGCTCGCGGAGGGCTTTCCATTCCTCGCTGCTATCCTTGCGCTCACCGCGGACGGCGAGCCAGCGCGGACTTTCCGGAATAAAGAAGATGAGTACCAGGAACAGCAGGTCCGGGATGGTCTCCAGGCCCAGCATGCCGCGCCAGTACTCGTTGTTGAACATGCGGGAACCCAGGGCCGGGTCCGTCGCCTCCAGATGGGCCCCTTTCAGGACCAGATAATTCATCAGGTATGCCAGCAGGAAGCCCACGGTGACGGCCAGCTGGTACAAAGAGACCATGGTGCCGCGCCGCTCCGCCGGGGATACTTCTGAGATGTAAACCGGCGACACGATGGATACCACGCCAATGCCAAAACCGCCGATGATACGGTAAATGACCAGCTCCGTAAAATTCCCGCACACGGCGCAGCCAATGGCCGATATGCTGAACATGAGGGCCGATATGAGCATGGTCTTCTTGCGGCCCAGGAAGTCGCTGAGCATGCCGGCGACGGCTACGCCAAGGATGGAGCCGATGAGGGCGCAGCCCACGTACCACCCTTTGGACATTTCCGTGAGGGCAAACTGGTCCGCTACAATGCGGGTGGTACCGGAGATGACGGCGGTGTCGTATCCGAAGAGGATGCCGCCCAGTGCGGCTACGCAGGCTACGAACAGGACGCGCCCTTGGGTCATGGAGTTATTCATAGTTGAAAGTATTCTTTGTAACGGTCGTACAGGTGGCCCGCCTGCAGGTAGGCGCTCTGCGGGCTCATGAAGTGGCTGAACTCGAAGGTGATGGCCTTGTCATAGCCGCAGCGTTTGGCGGCTTCCAACTTCATGCGCAGTTTGTCGAACTTGATGGGCAGGAAGCGGATGGGCATGTCGCGGTCGAAGGTTTCCGCGTTGGTCCAGCACTGCATGCCGTATTTGTCGGCCAATTTTTTATTGACGCTGAAGAAGGCGTCCAGCTCGTCATAGTCTATGTGACCGTCCTGGAAGGCGCAGGCGTCCACATACTCGTGGATGCCGTCAAAAATCTCGTCCCATTCGCGTTCGTGCTGCTGGACGGAGACGGCCTGCTCCTTGGTGAGGTTGCCACCGGCGGCATCCACCGCCTTTTTGCCGTCTATCCAGGGGGAGATGAAGGTGGGCATGCCGCCGCTCACTTCCTTGCACTGGCGGCCCATGGTGCGGAAGCTCTCGATGGCGCCCTTGGTGGCGCGGGAGATTTCGCCGGAGATGTACCAGCCGCCAAAACTCTTGTACTTGGCGCCGTAGCGTTCCCAAACCTCGTCAATTACATATTTGTTGGACTCCACCTCATAGCTCATGTCGCCGGTATCCCAGTATTTGCCGCTGTCGTACAGGCCCAGCATGAACTTCATGTCGTACTTCTGGGCCAGGCGGCAGAACATGTCAATGAGGTCCATCGACGGCATGTAGCAGCCCTTCTTGAGTAGGTAAGGGGAGGGATAGGTGATGAATTTGCGGTAGCCGCAGCGGATATCGATGACGGTATCGATACCGATGGCTTTCATGTAACGGAAGTCGCGATCCCATTCGCGCTCCCCCCAGTTCTGGTGCGGGATGTCGTGCGAAATCTCGTCCAGAAAAGTGCCGGTGATGGGCAGGCCGGCTGCCGGAGGAACAATGAGGGTGCTGCTCACGGAAGGGTCCAACTGGATGCCGTCCGCGTTGTTTTTACAGGCGCTGAGCACGGTGGGGGCTGCAACGGCGGCTGCAGCACCCAATGCGGTTTTCTTGAGGAATGAACGACGATTTTCCATAGCAAATATATATGTGTCTTGCAAATATAGGGTTTTCTGTTGATTTTGCAAGCGTGTTTTTAATGTTTTTGTTCAATATTGAAAAAAGTTTTTATTATTTTGTTAAAAAGTATTGCATAATTTAAAAGTTTTTGTAATTTTGCATGAGCTAAACCTAAAAATACCGCTTATGATTAACCACATAGATTTTCAAAAAATGGCAGAACGCTATCGTAAAGAATTGTACGAAAGCGTGTTACCTTTCTGGCTAGAGCACTCCCAGGACAAGGAGTACGGCGGGTATTTCACCTGCCTGAACCGGGACGGCAGCGTGTTCGACACAGACAAATTCGTGTGGCTGCAGGGCAGGGAAGTCTGGATGTTTGCCATGCTGTATAATAAGGTAGAGAAAAATCCGGAATGGCTCGCCTGTGCCAAACAGGGTGCGGAATTCCTGGAGAAGTACGGCCATGACGGCAACTATGACTTCTATTTCTCGCTCACGCGGGAAGGGAAGCCCATTATCGCTCCGTATAACATTTTCTCCAATACGTTTGCCTGCATGGCTTTTGCGCAGCTGGCGGTTGCTACCGGCAGTGAACATTATGCCGATATAGCCCGCAAGGTGTTCCAGCGCATCCTGGACCGCCGTTCCAATCCCAAAGGCAAGTGGAGCAAGGCCGTTCCCGGAACCCGTCCCATGAAGGATTTTGCCCTGCCCATGATTATCTGTAACATGGCACTGGAAGTGGAACCCATCATCGAGGACAAGTCCTTGTTGGACAAGACCATCGAGGAAGCCCTGCATGAGGTGTTCGACGTCTTTTACCAGCCGGATCTGGGCGTCATGGTAGAAAACCTGGCTCCGGACGGCTCGCTGGTAGACTGCTTTGAGGGCCGCCGCGTGAATCCCGGGCACGACCTGGAAGCCTTGTGGTTCATGATGAACCTGGGCATCCGGCTCCACCGGCAGGACATCATCGACAAGAGCATGGACATTGCCCTCCGCGTGATAGACTATGGCTGGGACAAGCAGTACGGCGGCATCTTCTACTTCATGGACCGGAAAGGCTATCCTACCCAGGAACTGGAATGGGACCAGAAACTGTGGTGGGTGCACCTGGAAAGCGCCATCTGCATGATTAAAGGCTACCAGCTCACCGGCAACGAGAAGGCCCTGGAATGGTTCCTCAAACTGGACGATTACCTCTGGACCCATTTCAAGGACAGTGAGTACCCCGAATGGTTCGGTTACCTGAACCGCAGGGGAGAGGTGCTGCTTCCGCTCAAGGGCGGCAAGTGGAAAGGCTGCTTCCACGTGCCCAGGGGCCTGTACCAGATTGGTACCATCCTACAGGAAATTGCTGACAAACAATAATCCACAAACACACTATGAAAGTCTTATCCCGTCTTTTGACTTCCCTGGTGGCAGGACTGTTCCTGCTGCAAGGCGTGGCCTTTGCCCAGACGCAGGTCCGCGGCAAGGTGACCGATGCGGACGGCAAGCCCCTCGCAGGCGTGACGGTGATGGTGAAAGGAACCACCAACGGCACCATGACGGCCTCCGACGGAACGTATTCCCTGAAGGTGAACCAAGGGGATGTCCTGGAGTTCTCCTGCCTGGGTCTGGCCACCGAAGAGCGCAACTACAAGGGACAGCAGAACCTGAATGTCACCTTGCAAGAAGATGCGCTTTATCTGGAAGACGTTGTTGTGGTGGGCTACGGCACGGCCAAGAAGGAAACCCTGACCGCCGCCGTGAGCGCCATCAAGGGCGACGAACTCCTCAAGGCGCCTTCCACCAATGTGTCGCAGGTGCTGGCCGGCAAGCTCTCCGGCATTTCCTCCGTGCAGGAATCCGGTGAACCGGGCCTGGACCAGGCCTCCCTGCGCATCCGTGGCTCCGTTTACGGCGTGGCCTACGTGGTGGATGGTTTCCCGGTGGACAACATCAACGACATCGACCCGGCCGATATCGAGAGCATCTCCGTGCTGAAGGATGGCGCCTCTGCCGCTGTGTACGGTCTCAAGGCTGCCGGCGGCGTGATCATCATCACCACCAAAAAGGGCGACAAAGGCGACACCCGCATCACCTACAACGGCTCCGTGGGTGCCAGCATGAATGCCAATTTCCCGCGTTTTATGAACGGCCCGCAGTTTGCCTATTATTACAATGTGGCGCAGATGATGGACCAGCTCTCCAATGGGGAAATTGCTTCGGCACAGGAGTATGTACCGTATTTTACCCAGAAGAACATTGCTGCCATGCGCGCTGGAACCGACGGTTGGGATAATGTGGATTATGTGAAGAAGGTGTTCGGTACGGGTCTTACCCATAAGCACAACATCACGGTGCAGGGCGGCAACGACAAAGCCCGCTTCTTTGTGGGCGCCGGTATCATGGACCAGAAAGGTAATATCGACAAGTTCCGTTATACCCGGTATAATATCCGTGCCAATATTGAGGGCACCCTGGCCAAGCACCTGAACTATAAGGTGGGCCTGTCCGGCGTGATTGGCCACCGCAACTCGCCGGCCTTCCTTTCCGGTGGTTCCGACGGCGGCTACACGGAGGTGGGCTGGTTCTCCATTGCCCGCCAGGCCGTGCAGATGCATCCTTATCTTCCGGAAAAATACGATGGCTATTATACGGGCGCCGTGCAGGACAACCAGAGCTACCTGGTGAGCCCGCTGGCCGCCATTTATGAGTCCGGTTACAAGCAGAACAAGAGTGCAGCGGCGTCGGTCAATGCCTCCCTGACATGGAACCTGCCTTTTGTCCCGGGCCTGTCCCTGAAGGCTTCCGGCTCCTACGACTACAGCGTTAGCCACGACAAGAACCTGAGCACGCCTTATACCCTGATGCAACGCGTCCGTACGGACGATGGCTGGGTATGGCAGCAGCGTACGGACAACCCGCATATCGCCAACAATGTGAACAACCTGGGTGAAGGTGTCACCTTTTCCCGTCAGATGGTGGGGCAGGTGAGTGCGAATTATGTGCAGACTTTTGGCAAGAATCACGTGGACCTGATGGCCCTGGCGGAAATCCGTGACTATAAAGGGAATGGGCTCAGCGCATATGCACAGGCCCTTCCGTTCGACTCCCTCCCGGAACTGTCCAATGGTATCGCATCCAATAATCCGGTGGGCGGCTGGAGCGGCGCATCCCGCAGCGTAGGTTACGTGTTCCGTGCCCGCTACGATTACGCGGAGAAGTACCTGGCAGAGGTTACCGGCCGTTACGACGGCTCCTACAAGTTCGCCGGCATGAGCAAGACCCGCTGGGGATTCTTCCCGTCCGTTTCGTTGGGCTGGCGTATCTCCAAGGAAGAATTCATGAAAGGGACCTCCTCCTGGCTGGACGATCTGAAAATCCGCGCCAGCGTGGGTCTGCTGGGTAACGACAGCGTCAGTGAATACGCCTTCCTGAGCACCTATTCTAAGGCCTCCAACGTGGCTTATGGCCAGAAGGGCGGCCCCACGATTATCGAGCCCGCCTATTATACTTCCGGTATTCCCAATACGGATTTGTCCTGGGAAAAGACACGGAGCTGGAACGTGGGTGTGGACTTCTCCCTCTGGGGCGGTTTGCTGGGAATGGAAATTGACGCCTTCTACAACTACACCTACGACATGTTAACCTATCAGTCCACGGGCTTCCCGGCCTCCATGGGCGGCTATTATCCCACCTGGGTGAACAAGAATGCCGTGGATGCCAGGGGTGTGGATATCCTCATCCGCCACCGCAACCATTTCACGCTGGGCGGCGACCCGTTCTACTATGAGGTGACCGGCAGTCTTACCCGCTCCAAGACCCGCTGGCTGGTGTACAATGACGACCCCAACATTGTGGACTGGCGCAAGCGCGTTGGCACCACGGTGGGCAGCATCATGTGCTGGAAGGCCGACGGCCTGTTCAAGAGCGAAGAAGAGATTGACCAGGCTTCCTGGTACGGCACGCGTCCCAATGTGGGCGACATCCGCTATGTAGACCTGAACGGCGACGGCAAGATTGATGAGGACGACAAAGGCTATTTCGGCCGTTCCAACCGTCCGGAACTCACGTTCGGCCTCAACATTAACCTGGCATGGAAGGGGATCGATTTCAACGCCCAGTTTACCGGCGGCGCGCTCTTCGATATTTCCATGACCGGTACTTACTACAACGACAACGACGACAACACCATCTGGACCCAGACTTTCAAGGAGGGCGGCAACTCTCCGCTGTTCCTGGTACAGAATGCCTACAGTGAGTTTAACCCGAACGGCACCTTCCCGCGCCTGACATTGGCCAAGACCAGCCATGGCGGCGACAACGGCCTCAGTTCCACCTTCTGGATCCGCGATGGCAAGTATGTTCGCCTGAAGAGTGCCCAGCTGGGATACACCCTGCCCAAGAAATGGACATCCAAGATTGGTATCCAGACGCTCCGCTTCTTTGTGGAGGGGCAGAACCTGTTCACCATCTCCGGCCTTCCGGAGGGCATCGACCCGGAATCTCCGGGCGTGAACAACGGTTATTATCCGCAGCAGCGCATGCTGATGGGCGGCATTACTCTGACGCTTTAAATGGGAGGAAAAGGTATGAAAAAAGTATTGTTTCTGACCGCAGCCCTTGCTGCACTGGTCTCCTGCAACAAAACGCTGGACCTTACGCCTACAGACCGCGTATCGGCCAAGACCCTGTGGGAAACCACCCATAATGCCGAATACTCCGTGAACCACCTGTATTCTTATCTGTGGGGCTATTATTCCGCACCTACTGCGGCCGGCCTCACGGAAGCCCTCACGGACGAGCTCAAGTACACCTCGTACAATTTCAACGCGATGGCGTACATCCCTTCCTACCTGGCCTATTTCGAGAGCACCGTCACGGCGCAGACCATTGACGTGTATCTGGGCATGTGGGGTTCCCTGTATACGGCCATCCGCGAAACCAATGAAGCCATCAGCTACCTGCATACGTACGGGCAGATGAATCAGGAGGAGAAGACCCGTCTGGAGGGCGAACTTCGCTTCCTGCGCGGTTACTTCTACTTTGAACTCATCAAGCGTTACAAGGATGTTATCCTGTACGACGAAGACCTTACTTCCATTGTCAAGGACAAAGCGGTGTCGCCGGAGAGCAAGGGCTGGGATTTTGTCCAGGCCGATTTGAACTTTGCCGCGGACAACCTTCCCGATGCTGCCGCCGCGAATGGCCGCATCAACAAAGGCATGGCCTACGGCTTGCTTTCCCGTGCGATGCTGTATGCCAAGCGCTATGATGCCGTCATCGCCGCTGCCAATGCCGTTGCCGAACTCGGCTATAGCCTGGAGCCCCGGTATGCCGATGCCTGTGGCAAATCGCTCGCTGCCGGCAACCGCGAGGCCATTCTCCAGTATACTTTTGACTATGCCTCCGGTCTTACCCACAGCTTTGACTTCTATTACACCCCGGGCGGCGACTTTGCCATCCAGGACATGAAAGGCGGTGCCTATGCCGTTCCCACGCAGGAGATAGTGGAGAGCTATGAACTGGCAACGGGCGGTTTCCCGTCCTGGAGCGCCTGGCATGCTTCTACTACCAATACACCGCCCTATGCACAGCTGGAACCTCGTTTCCATGCGACCATCCTGTACAACGGCGCCCCCTGGAAAGACCGCACCATTGAGCCGTATGTGGGCGGTGTCGATGGCTGGGCCACCTGGAAGACAGACAAGGAGCCCAAGGGAAAAACCGTTACCGGTTATTATCTGCGTAAACATGTGGACGAGAGCTATGATGTCTCGACCTCCGGTAGCAGCCATCCTTTCACGCTGCTCCGCTACGGTGAGGTGCTGCTCAATAAGGCCGAAGCTTGCTACCGGACGGGCGATGCCGCCGGAGCCAATGCTGCCGTACGAGCTATCCGCGCCCGTGTGGGGCTCCCTTATTCGGACAAGAGCGGAGATAATCTGTGGAAAGCCATTGTTCAGGAAAGGAAAGTGGAACTGGCTTTCGAGGGACTGCGTTACTGGGATCTTCGCCGGTGGGAGATGGCTGCACAGCCCTATCCCGATGGCCTGAGCGCTTATCAGCAGCACGGTCTTAAGATTGAGCCCGAAGGAAGTGGCTTCCGTTACACCTATGTGTCCGTGGACGAGAAAAACCGTAACTTCCCGGAGCGTCTGTACCGCTTCCCGATGCCCAAATCGGAACTGGAATCCAATTCGCTTGTGAACCAATATGATGAATGGAAGTAGTATGAAAAAGTATCTGTATATTCTTTCTGTCGTGCTGTTGGCCGTGGTTTCCTGCCATAAGCCTGAATATATAGCACCCACCGCCGAACGGCAGGGACTTACCAGCCTTACTGCCATCCTGGTAGAGGGCCCGTATGCAGGGCAGGAACTGGCCAAACTGACCATCACGGACCCGGACGCCACTTACCTGGAGATTCCTATCCCGTTCTATTATCCGGAAATCTCCAATGAGGAAACGCTCATCTACATGATGAAACTGCGCGTTCAGGCGGAACTGCAGCCCAATTACAAGATAAGTCCCAAACTGGGGGTGCTGGACCTTACGGAAGAAAACAAGTTCACGCTTACGGATCCGAGCGGGAAATCCCGTGAGATTGTCATTACCGGCAAGCGCTCCAAGTCTTCTTCCTGCGCCCTGGTTGCCCTGATGGTGGAAGATGTGAAAACATCGGCAGTCATCTATGAGGAGTCGTCCAAAATCCTGATCCCTTATCTGGAAGACCTTTCCGCCGTACAAGTTACCGGCCAGGTTACCCCGCATGCCAAACTCCTGAAAGTGAATGGCAAAGCCTACAACGAAAAAGCCAAATACAACCTGAATACGGGCGCTACCGTTACCGTGCAGGCCCACGATGGCGTTACCGAACGCACCTATACCGTGGAGCAGGGGATTCCCAGCCTGCTTGGCTCCGGCATGCGCGAGGAATCGGTTGCCCGCCTGTTCAATGTGGACCCGGAGACCATGGCCGGCCTTCCGCCGTACACGGACGATTCCTATGTTTCGCTGGCCGGTCTGGGTACATACGTTATTGTAGGCCTGGGCAATGGCCGTACTCCGCTGTACCTGGATGCCTTTACCGGCGCCAAGAAGGGGCAGATCAACCTGGGAAGTGCCGTTGCCGACTGTCTTACCAGTGACGATGCCGGCAATCTTGTAATCGCCAATTTTGCTACCGGCGGTATGGAAGCGCAGGATGTGAATGTGTACGTGACCCGTTCCGTGACAGAGGCACCGACACTGCTCTATACCTTCTCCAATCCGGCCATAACGCCGGTAGGCCATCGCATCAAGGTGTCCGGTAACGTAAACGGGAACGCCTGCATTGCCCTTACGGCAGAGGGTATTGAAGGGGTAACGCTTTCCTCCGAAGTTGTGTATCTGCTGGTCCGTGACGGCGCTGTAACGGAGGTCAAGGTGAAAGACTTCGCCGGACTCAACATGGGCTGGGGCCCCGCTCCGGTGAATAATGCAACGGTTTGTCCGGCCTCTGCAGACCCGGATAAGGATGGCTGGTTCCTGGACTATTATGAAGGCAATGTGGATCCTTCGGTTACCAGTGAGAGCGCGGACTGCTATATCCTGCATTACATCGACGCCAAGGACCGTGACTATTGGCTGGATTTGGTAGGTAACTGGGGCGTGAATCCCAACTGCCTGGATGTGAAGGTATTCAATGGAACGCCGTACCTGACGCTCTTTGCCGTGAGCCATTTCCCGCAGTGGGATATTCGCCCCAAACTGCGCCTGTACGACGCCACCGACCCTTCCGCCGCCCGTCTGCTTCTGGGAAATGACAATCTGGCTATTTTCCAGAAGGGCGCCCGCAACGAACCCACCGGAGCCTCCGGCGACGTGGTCCTTGTGCCTTCCGTAGACGGTTACCGCATGTATCTGTATTATTATGACCACCATACGCAGGTGATTGGTGCCTACGTAGCAGACTGTTTCGAGATATGAGAAAGGTATTTTATTTGATGGGCGTAGCGCTCGCTTTGGTCGCTACCGCCTGCGGATGCAACAAGCAGGGAAGTGGTATTCCCGAGGTTTGGCCCTGGGACGATCCCGATGCCGATGACGCTCCCTGGGAGGAAATCACGGATGGGCGTTACGGTACCCTTCCTGCATACGTGAAGATTTATCATTCTCCTGCCAAACTAAAGGGCGCCAAGGCCGAAGCCTACATTGCCACGGTGGACCTTACGCAGGCTTCCTGGCATGTATGGGGCCTGAGGGACCCGGAGCTGGATGGCAGTGAAGATGCCTTAAAAACGCCCACGGAAGTGTATAATGAGCAAGGAAGCCCCGTCCTGGTGATGAACGGCGGGTTCTTCTATACGGATTCCGGCATCAATTATCCGGCCAGCCTCGCCGTGGAAAACGGCGAGCTGCTCTCGCCCAACATCAACTATGCGTCCGAAGACTGGGTAACACTGTACTATCCCACCAAGGCTGCTTTCATTGAGCATACCGACGGAAAGATAGAGGCGTCCTGGACCTATTTCTCCGACATGGAGCATCACTACATTTACCAGAATCCCGCCGAGAATGGGTATGGAAGTACGCCGCAGGCAACGCCCAGCGCCACCTTCCCGTCGGCGGGGGCCCTCTTTGAGGCCAGGACCGCTATCGGCGCCGGTCCGGTGCTTATCAAGGATAAACAAATCCGCAACACTTGGCGTTTTGAGTGTCTGCCCGGAGACTACGACGTGAACTGCATCAATCCGGACCCGCGTACCGCCATTGGTGTAACGGCCGACAAGAAGCTGGTGCTCTTTGTGTGCGAAGGCCGTGAGATGACGGAAGGAGTCTTGGGCTATTCTACGGAGAACGTGGCAAAAATCCTGCTGGAGTTTGGTTGCACGGATGCTGTGAACCTGGATGGCGGTGGCTCCACCTGTCTTCTTATAAATGGCATAGAAACGGTCCAGCCCACCGATGGCGCGCAACGTTCCGTTGGAAGTTGCATCTATATTAAATAGAGACTATGAAAAAATGGTGGACGATACTGCTCGCGCTTTCGCTCGTGTGTTGTACACGGCCGGATACGCCTGCGCCCACGCCCGAACCGGAACCTGAACCCGGTCCTGTTGCACCGGTAGATCCGGAACCTACGCCGGCGCCGCAGGCCAAGCCCCGTTTTGTGTGGATTGATGCATCGGCCAACTTTCGCTTCTACGCCAATGACAAGGCGTATATTGCGAAGGAACTCAGGCAAGTGGCCGATTGTGGCTTCTCGGACATTGTGGTGGATGTGCGTCCCACGGAGGGCACAGTGCTTTGGCATTCGTCCGTAGCTCCTGAGGCGCGCCGTCTTGCCGCATGGGTGGGTAGCAGTTACCGTTTCATCGAGCGCACCGCAACCTTCGACTATTTGCAGGCGTTTATCGACGCGGGTCATGCCGCAGGACTGCGCGTGCATGCGGCCATCAACACCTTCGTGGGCGGTTATGGCGGCTATTATGGCCTGGAGAGCGAAGGCCCCATTTTCACCGGCGCCATTCCTGCCTCCTGGGCTTCGACGGATTATACGGAGGACGGCTTGCAAAGCGCCTATTACGAAGGGGTGCGCGGAACCGTCTTCCTTAATCCCGCAAACGAGGACGTGCAGGCCTACATCCTGTCGCTCCTGCGGGAGTTGGCTGCGTACGATGTCGATGGAATCGTCCTGGATCGTTGCCGCTATTCCGATGCCGGGCTCCAGAGCGACTTCTCCGAGACCTCGCATCAAAAGTTCGTAGAGTATCTTGGACATGAGCCTGCCAAATGGCCTGTCTTCGAGGCGGGGGTGGAGGATGTTCCCACTGCCATGGGAGATGACCAGTATGCTTGGCTCACGTTCCGCGTCAAGACCATTCACGACTTTGTGGAAAGGGCTGCGGACGCCGTTCATGGCGTGAATCCCGACGTTCACTTTGGCGTGTATGTGGGGGCTTGGTACTCGTCCTATTATCCTTCTGGCGTCAACTGGGCCAGTCCGCGTTATCTTACGCACAAGGCCTATCCCAAGTGGGCTGACAGCGAGTACCACAAGTATGGCTTTGCAGACCACTGTGACTTCATGCTGCTGGGATGCTATGCCGCATCGGCCAGTATCTATGGAACTACGGAGTGGACCATGCAGGGATTCTGCACCCGTGCACGGAGCCTGCTTATGGGCGATACGGTTTTCGCCGGCGGGCCGGATGTAGGGAACCCTACCGGTTGGGAGAACGGAGGCAAGAGTGCCGCCATCCCCAAAACCGTGGATGCCTGCATCAACGCAGCCGATGGCTATTTTGTCTTTGATTTGTGTCACATACGGATGTTCGATTATTGGACACCGTTTAAAAATGCTTTTTCAAATTACCTTAACACTTTAAACCAATAACGTTATGAAAAAAGTTCTTTATCTGATCGCTGCAGCCCTCGTCACTGTAGTGGCTTGCAACAAGAACACTCCGGACCCCAAACCGGATCCCACTCCTGATCCTACCCCTACGGTTCCGGATCTCACGCTCTCCACTCCCAAGATTGTGGATGTGGATGGCGAGTCTTCCATCTACACGGTGAAGTTTAATGCCGGTAAGGCTTGGACCGCCACCCTGAGCTATCCCGACGGTTCCGAGTCCGGTGCTGTTCTTGCCAAGGAAAAAGGCGAGGCCGCTGACGGCGTGGAACTGAAAGTGACCTTCCAGGGACTGACCGAGGAACAGATGGGCCGCCTGATCCAACTGGATCTCAAGGCCGGTTCCACCACCGAGAGCATCCTGTTCTTCCAGGGCCTTGTCTTCCTTCCGGACAACGAGGAAGAAGTTCCCACCATCTCTGTGGCCGGTGGCAAGTACAACCTGAACATCCTCACCAACATGGATGTTACCATCAAGAAGTATGATGGCGCCGAGGAAGCCTTCCCTTGGGCTCCTGTTACCATCAATCAAGATGAAGCTGCCCACAAGATTTCCCTGGCATTCAACGTAGCTGCCAACACCGGTTACGATGCCCGTACCGCTTACGTGAAGTTCACCATGCCTGAAATTCAGGTCCCCGTTCTGGACGATGAAGGCAATCCTACCGGCGAAACTACGGATATGGTGACTCGCTTCTACCTGGCTCAGGAAGGTCATTCCAAGCTTGAATGGCAGACGCTTCTCGGAGAGGACTTCAATGTTGCCGACGCTGCCACTGCCAGCGTAGCTTTGTTTGATGGCAAACTCCTTGTGTGTGACGGCGTTGCCGTGCATACCGTTGACCCTGCAACGGGCAAGTTCAACGGCAAATTGGAAACCGGCGATCTTCCTGTACAGTGTATCGCCAATGACGATGAAGGGAATCTCCTGTTCGCCAATCTTGGTGTGCAGGATGCGCTCTATGAAGTATATGCAGTCAAGGCCGATGACAAGAGCCTGGCCAATCCGGTCCATCTGATTCATTTTGTCAACGATGCCTGGAGCGGTTCCACCGGTATTGACAAAGTGGCGGCCAAGGGCAATGTGTTCGGAAACGGCATTGTGACCGCAATGTATGGTGGTGTAATCTCCTATGGCGGTCTTTCCTATACCCTCTATTGGAGCATCAATGGTGGCAAGGCTGCTGAATCCTATTACAATGAATGGAATCCCGTGGTAAATAATCCGGATAAGGGATGGACGCTTACCACTCCTGAGCTTTCTGATGACCTCTGGGTTTCCAACCGTGCCGTCTTTGTAGCTGCCGGCCCCACCGCCTCTGACGGTTTCTTCTATGGCGGATATGATGGCCTGTACAATGTGAACTATTACAATGGCACTGACTGGAGTGTTGCCATTGAGGGTGCCGGTAACTGGGGTGGAGGTCCTCAGGCCATGCACGTTACCACTTGGAACGGCAAGAAGATTCTTGCATTCATGCAGATGGGCTATACCTGGTGGGATGAAGGCTGGGGAATGCCTTCCTATCTCTGGATTGCAGACGTTACTGATCCTGCAAACGCCATTGTGCTCAGTAATGCAGTTTATGATAACCTGGAGGACCAGATTATTTCCGGCGGTACGGAGAACAGCTCGCTGGATGTGCTCCCTGTAGTAGACGGTAATGACCTTGTCGTTTACTTTGTCGACTCTTCACAGGGTCATCTGGCAAAGGTTCGTTTCCCTAAACTGTAAACCTGTAGCTTAATTGTGGGCGCCGGTCCTTGTGGCCGGCGCTTTTTAAAAGCATGAAACGCAGATCGTTCCTGAAAAATGCGGCATTCCTGACGGGGGCGGCGGTGGCGGCACCGGCGCTCAAGGCGTGTCGCTTGGCCCCCGACAGCCCTTCCGGTGCGGCAGCGGAGCTTCCCGTTTCCGGGAATTTTCACTTCCGGGCTGACGGCAGTTTTACCGTGCTGCAGTTTACGGATACGCACTATATTGCCGGAGACCCGCGCTCACAGCGGGCGCTGGACTGTGTGCAGGAGGCGTTGGAGGCCGTCAAGCCGGACCTCGTCATCCACACGGGAGACATCGTCTTCGGCCGTCCGGACATAGAAAGCGCAATAGAAATCCTTGCGCCTTTGGCCCAAAGCGGAATTCCGTGGGCCGTGGCGCTCGGAAACCACGACTCCCAGTTTGGAAGCACCCGCGAAGACATGTTCAAGGCTATTCGCAGCCTTCCTGGCTGCGTGAACCTGCCGCCCAAGGAGGGCGTGTACGGCTGCTCCAATGATGTGCTCACGCTCTCCGGTGCCAAGGGTGTGGAGCGTGTGTTCTATCTCTTCGACTCCATGGATGCCGTGGTGCTGAAAGGGGAGGAGGAAATCCACTGCTATGACTATATCCGCCACAGCCAGATTGGCTGGTATCGTTCCCATAGTGAACGGTTTACGGAGATGAATGGAGGCCGGCCCGTGCCCTCCCTGGCCTTTTTCCATATTCCGCTTCCTGAACTGTCGGAAGCGCTTGCAAAGGGCATCGGGCCTATGGCCGGAAACAACGGGGAACCGCCGTGTCCGTCCCGCCTGAACAGCGGCCTTTTTGCCCAGTTCCGGGAGATGGGGGACGTGCAAGCTATTGTCACAGGGCACGATCACGACTGTGACTACGTGCTCCCGTACGGCCCGCTCTATTTCATCTATGGCCGGTTCAGCGGCGGCGACACCATATACAACCATTTGGGACCGGACGGATATATCCCTTCCGACGGCCCTACGGCGCCCGGAACCGTCCCTGGCTGCCGCCTGTTTCAGTTCCGCGAAGGAGAGCCCGGCTTTCGCACCTGGGTCCGTCTGATGGGCGGCGAGGCGCAGCAACCGCTCACCCTGCCGTGGAGATAAACCGCAGTATGTCAGTGATTTAAAAATTGTAATCATCTATGAATAAGCACATTACCTCCATGCTTTGGGCCCTCCTGCTCTGCGGGCTCCTGGCTTTGGGCTGCACTGCCAGGCAGGAAGCGCAGAAACCCTCCTTTGTATGGATAGAGGCTGGCGCCAATTTCGGCAGCTATGCCAATGACGCGGATTCCATTGCCAGGGACTGTGCTCGCATTGCGCAAATGGGGTTTACGGACCTTGTGGTGGAGGTGCGTCCCACATCCGGCGATGCCCTGTTCAAGAGCCGTGTGGTGCCGGAACTCCGGCAAATCCCGGGCTGGAGCCCCAACGGTTATGTGCTCCGGGAACGCACGGCCAGCTTCGATTACCTGCAGGCCTTTATCGACGCCGGGCACAAGGCGGGCCTGAGGGTACATGCGGGTGTAAATATGATGGTCGGCGGCTGGAAAGCGCCGGGTATTGAGCATGGCATGGTATACGACCAGCCGGAGCGGCAAAGTTGGTGCGCCGTGGACTATACGGCTGACGGCCGTCTTGTCAACCATGCGCAGGATACTTCCACGCTGGGCGGCCGTTTCCTGGACCCGGCCAACCCGGACGTGCAGAATTTCCTCCTCACCATGTTGGAGGACCTGGCCTCCTATCAGGGCCTGGACGGCATTGTGATGGACCGTTGCCGCTATGACGACTATGCGCTCGATGCCGGCTACACGGAAGAAGCGTACAAGCAGTTCTCGGAGTATATCGGCAGGGAACCGGAGCGCTGGCCCGTGTTCCCGGAACCCGGGCACATTTTCCTGGACAAGGAGCCGGATGCCATTGAGGTCCAGTGGCTTACCTTCCGCTGCAAGGTGATTCACGACTTTGTGGCCCGGGCTGTGGATACGGTGCATGCCACCCGGCCGGACTTGCCGGTGGGGGCATACGTAGGCGCCTGGTTCAGCGAGTATTACCTGAGCGGCGTCAACTGGACCAGCCCGCGGTATGACCTTGCCAGGGAGGAACCCACCTATGCATGGGCTACGCCCGAATATCAGGCCACCGGTTTTGCGGACCTGGTCGATTTCATGATTCTGGGCGCATACTGCCCGGCGGCCAACATACACGGGAACGTGGAAAAGACCATGGAGGGCTTTGCCAAACTGGGCCGCAAGCGCCTCTGCGGCGAGGTGACGTTCTACAGCGGACCGGACATCGGCAATGAAAAGGGCTTTGAAAAGGGCGGCAGAGGAGACCTGCTTCCGGAAATCAGGGCCACCATGCAAAAAGAGGCCGACGGATTTTTCCTCTTCGACCTCTGTCACATTCGTGCGTTCGATTACTGGGATTACCTGCGCTAGATTTTCAGCTTGATTCCCAACTTTGTGAGCCCCCATGCGCAGCCGATGTATACGGCAGCCATGAGGGCGCATTTGGCTACGCCCACCCAGCCGGTGAGCCAAGGTGCCGGCGTGGGCATCACGGCCACCCACAGGGCAATGAACAGATACGGAATCATGTACACGGTGAGCGTGGCGGTCCCGGCAGGCTGCAGGGGCTTGAACCAGCCCGTCCAGCCTTTGCGCTCCAGCAAACGAAGTACGGTGTAAAGCGCTACGGACAAGGCGCTTACATAAAGGCACCAGGGCAGTGTCCCCAGGTTCTTGGATACAATCCAACCCGTATGGAAAGCCATGCCCAGCACCGCCAGGACGGCTGCGGCGGCAAAGCCCAGCCCCATCCGTTCCAGCGGCTTGCGGTCCTGGAGCTTCCAGTCGGCCAGGGTGAGCATAAGGCCGCCGAGGCTCATCACGGCGCCGTAGCCTTTCCCGAGTTGCAGCGCGGCGGCCAAATCGGCCAGGAAGTTGGGGCCCACAAACGCGCTGCCGTCCCGCATGGGTACGACGGTGAGGTTGACAAAGCCGATGACAAGCCACAGTGCGGCCAGTACCCAGGTCTGTTTGCGGCACAGCAGGTAGGCCATGGCGCAGAAGAGGTACATCCAGCCAATCTGGCCCAGGATGCCCCACCAGAGGCCTTCGAAATGCGCTCCGTCCGGTGTGCGGTAAACCAGTGCCAGCACCAGCAGCAGCACGCCGCCCAAGAGTTTGAGCCAGCGGGCCGGCTTCCAGTCCTTGGGATATTGGTTCCACACAAGGAAGAAACCCACCACCATGAGCAGCACCCACAGCGCCCGGTTCCCGTCCATGGCGCGTGCTTCCTGGTTGCAGATGAATGCGCCCATGACAAGCAGCGCCAGCGTCCGGCTGAAGATATGCAGCACGGTGCTTTCCGTACTGAATCCCTTGGCAATCCGGCGTTCAAGGGCATAAGGGATGGACATGCCCATGGCAAAAAGGAACATGGGAAAGACGATGTCCGACAGGCCCATGCCGTCTTCTAGGGTGGCAAAATGCTCCATCCAGTGCGGCACGTTGAACACTTTCCAGAATTCGTTCACAAATACCATCAGGGTCATGGTCAGACCCCGGAACATGTCAATTGAGAGGTTTCTTTTGTTCATATTCAGGTGTGTTTACCCACGTCTCGTTGGCCCAGCCCACGCTGCGGCCGGTTCCCCGAACCTCGCCGCGGATGCCTTTCTCCTGCAACTCGCGGAAGCCGGGTTCACCGGGTTTCAGGTCCAGGAAAGGGAGGAGGTAGCAGCCATGGTCCAGCAGCACTTGCTGCACCTCGGATGCCGGCACTTCGTGCACCTGCCGGCGGCTCTTGACAGCAAGCGCTGCCAGCGCTCCGGCCGCCTGCCCCAGTTCCATCACTACAGGTTGCAGCCGTGTGCCGCCGTTCATTTCCCAACTCACGGAGATGGCTTTGTCCGCCACCAGGAAATCCTTCACGCGCACGGGAATCAGCACGCCCAAGGGCACGCTGAAAGAGGGAATGCGGCCCCACCATAAGTGGGCCAGTTCCTCCCGGCGGGGATTCTGTACATGGTGATGGTCCACAGGATAGTCGCCCACGGCCACGGCGCGGGTGTACAGGTCGAACCGATAGGGCTCCTTGGCCGCTTCCACTGTCATGGTGTCGCGTCCGGCGATGCGCCGCGCTTCCCGCCAGTAGGGGAAGAAGGGGAGACCGTCTTCCGTGGGATATACGTCGTCGGCTATTCCCCAATGGCTGTATCCCAGTTCCTTTTGCAGGAAGTATACATAGCCCAGCGTACGCTGTTTGGCCAGCTGTATCACCGAATCCCGCGCTGCGGGCGTCATGTCCAAGTACTCGGCAAAATAGTCGTTGGCGCATACCGGCCAGTTGAGCATGATATGCCCGTCCGGGAGCCGGCCATAGGACAGCATCATTTCCGGGCTCCAGAGCTGCTGGCCCAGGGGATTCTTGCCGTCCACGTTGGTGGCCAGCGGGTTGTCGCAGCAGTTGAAGTACAGGTTGCGGTCATAGCCCGCCGGTTCCTCCAGGAGCACGGGGCTGTCATATTCTTTGATGATGGCGACGTAGGTGAAGTCCTGGGCCGATACCCGGTCCCGGAGTTCCTCGCAGCCGGCCATTTCCGCCACTGTCCCCAGTTCCGTTCCGTCCACGAGCACCTTCGTCTTTACCCGCGTGCCGTCCGAGAGGGAGAGCGTCCAGCCAAGGTTTTTTTTGTCGAGGCCGGTGAGCCTGGTGCGGCAGCGCAGCTCCACGCCGGATTCCGCAGCCATATTCCGCAAGATTTCCGCTCCGGTGCGCGGATTGAAAAGGATGTTGGACACCCAGCCGGATTTCAGCGCCTCATATCCGCCGTAGCGGGCCGCCAACGAATCCGTGAATTCCCCGAACAGGCCGCCCCGCAGCCGGTAATTCCCGTCGATGGCACTCACGCCGGCACTGGTGAGCATCCCGCCCAGCCAGGGCGTCGGTTCCACCACAAGCACCGATGCACCGCCGCGGGCCGCCTCAATGGCGGCCATGCTTCCCCCGGCTCCGCCGCCAATCACGACCACATCGTAAGTCCGGGTGCAAGAAAGGGCTGTGGCAAGCACCAACAGCCCTGTGAGGAGGTGTTTATTGTTCACGTTTCTTGTTCTCCACGGCTTCTGCCAGGGCATCGCGGAAGGCGATGGCCGATTTTTCTATGTCATATTGTTCCATGGACTTGGCGTGCCTCATGCCCATTTCCCAACGCTCCTTGGGGTGGTCCAGCCAATAGTCTATGCGCTGGGCCAGGGCTTCCGGGTTCTCGGCCGGAAACTTGCAGCGGCGGTCCAGGGCGAACTGCGAAGTGCCGCTGTACCGACTTACGGCAATGATGGGACAGGCTCCCTGCTGCATGGCTTCCATGATGGACAGGCCTTCTACCTCGATGGGGGCGCAGTGCGGACACAGGTCGGCCTTGGCGGCCAGTTGGCGCAATTCGTCATGGTTATAGAAGCCGAAGTCTGGTTCATAGCCAAAAACGCCCTTCTTGTACATTTGGGCCGCTTTTTTCTTGTATCGCTTGCTCTGGGGACCGTTTCCGGCAAAGTAGAGCTGGATGCGTTTCGCGTATTTGCTATAGCGCATGGCTTCCATGAGTGTGGGCTGGTCTTTTTCATGGGCCAGACGGCCGATATACAGGATGTTAAAGGGCCGATTGGGGTCCAGGTAATTCTCCGGCGGGGTCTCCGGACGGGTACAGGCTTCCTGGATGAGGCCGTTGGAGATGACGCCCAGCTTGGCCTTGAAGTGGTAGCGACGCAGGCGGTCCAGAACGGCTTCTGTAGGGCACTGGACAAAGGCGCATTCGTTATAGATATGTTTTCTCCAGAGCTTGAGCAGTGTCTGGTTAATCCATTTCCAATTGCGCAGCGGACCAATGCCTAAGGAGTAGATGAGGTTCTCCGGGAACATGTGGAAGGTGGCTGTGACGGGCTTGCCCAGCTTCTTGGCCACCTTGATGGCCTTCCACTGCAGGACGAACATCTCTTCCAGGTGTACTACATCGGCCCAACGGACAGCTTCTTCAATCACTTTCATGTCGCCATCGGCATAAGAGAAGCCGCTGGATTCAATGATGGGCTGGAAAATGGGGAACTTGAATTCCTTCAGGGGAAAATCCGGCTGCGTTCCGTTCGGGTCCGGGTTGGGCCCGGCGAGAACCCGGACGTCCTCGCCGATGGCTTTCAATGCCGCTACCGTGCGGCGTCCTGATGCTGAAATTCCGTTTCCTCTGATGTAAAAGTTGTTAATTACGAACAGTATCTTCATGGTCTTGTTTAGGTTTGTCTTCCACTACGGGTTTCTCCGGTTCGTCGCCGTGGGAGTCTTTGTACTTGAAGCGGCGGATCTTTTGGGTGGCGGTTTTCTCGAAGGGCTCCTTCATGGCATCGACCTCGCCAATCTTGGAGTTGCGGCCCACCGTCTTGTTCACCCATTCCATTACGGCGTGCTTGCGGGCCTCCAGTTCCTCGAACCATTTGTCTTCAGTGGACTGGTTCCAGTCAATGGCGTTGTCCTGGAATCTTACCAGGGCCACAAGCTTTCCGTCGCGTTCCATCACCAGCGACTCTTCCACGCCTTCGATGTTGTTGATCACCTGCTCAATCTCTTCCGGATAGATGTTTTCCCCGGAAGGCCCCAGGATGGTATTGTTCAGGCGGCCTTTGATAAAATAGTAGCCGTCTTCATCCACGGTGGCTACATCGTTGGTGTGGAACCAGCCTTTGTCGTCCAGCACCTGCATGGTGCGCTCCGGGTCTTTGTAATAGCCCAGCATCACGTTGTCGCCGCGGACCACAATTTCTCCTTCTCCATTAGCCGGATTCACGTTGTCCAGCCGGATGTCCACCTTGTAGGAGGCCACGCCGATGGAGCCAATTTTCTTTTTCTTATTCACCATGGCGTTGCACACCAGCGGCGCGGTTTCCGTAAGGCCATAGCCCACAGCATAAGGGAAGTGGCAGTCTTTAAGGAAAGTCTCTACGGCGGGGTCCATCTTGGCACCGCCCACCCCGAAGAAGACCAGCTTGCCGCCAAAGGTCTTCACCATGCGCCGGCCAATGAACCAGTGCAGCAGGTGAGGAAGGTGTTTATCGGCCCAGGAAAGCACGCGGCTTTTCTTGATGGTGGGCCAGACGCTGTTTTTGACCACCTTTTCTATAATCAGCGGCACGGAACAGATGATGGTGGGTTTTACTTTCTTCATGGCCGGCAGCAGCACGGCGGGTGCAGCCGGTTTCTGCAGCGTATAGCAGGTGGCGCCTACGTAGAACGAGTAGATGGTGGAAACGTTCATCTCATAGGCGTGGGCGGCCGGCAGGATGCTCAGGAAGCGGTCCCGTTGGAAGGCGGGTTGCGCCTTGAAGGAGGCCGCCAGGTTCTGGCAGATGTTCCGGTGGCTGAGCATGACGCCTTTGGCGTTTCCGGTGGTGCCGGAAGTATAAATGATGGCGGCAAGGTCGTCCGGGAAGGGCTCTTTCACCCAGCCGTTGCATTTGAAATCTTCCTTGTCCTTCTTGAGAAATTCGAAGGTTTCAATGTCGATGACAAGCGTAAGCTTTTTGCGGCACTCCTCGCTTAGTTTTCCCATCATGCGCCGGGAGATGAACAGCACCTTGGACTCCGAGTGGGTGAGGATGTTGGTGACCTCGTTCTCGGAGACGTCCTGCAGCATGGGAACGGCAATGCGGCCGTAGGCGGTGGCAGCAAAGAAGGCTACTACCCAGTTGGGCATGTTCTGCGACAGGATGGCCACGCGGTCTCCATGCTTGATGCCAAAGCGGGACAGGCGCTGGGACAGGCGTTCCACCTTGGTGCGGAATTCCGCATAGGTATATTTTTGACCGCCATCTACATACTGATAGGCAATGTTTTTGGCGTAAGTGGTTGTGGCGTAGTCAAAAACCTTGTGGAGGGTGGTGCAGTAGTTTTCGCGGCCGCGATACTTGCGCCAGGCTTTGTAGGGACTTTTGATTTTCTTGGCCATATTGGTTCAGGTTTACGGTACAATGAATTTTTCTTTGTGGAAGCCTTGGATTCCCATGGGACGATAGTGGTCGTAGATGCGTTTCATGTCCGCCTTGGGATCGTCCGTGAGCTCAAAAGGCTCTCCCACACTGATTCTCTTTCGGCCCCAGTCATAGTAACCCAGGTACACCGTGGCGCCGGTTTCCCGCGCGATGAGGTGGTAGCCGCTCTTCCAGTTTTTGGTGGCTTTGCGGGTGCCTTCCGGGGCAATGGCCAGATGGAATTCCGGAACCTCTTCCATGTGGTTGATGAGGCTCTTGACCATGGATGCAGCCGAGGCACGCTCTACGGGAACGGCACCGCAGGCCCTCAGGATGGGTCCCAGGGGCCAGAAGAAGAATTCTTTTTTAATCATGATGTGGGCTACCTTCCCATACTGGGTATAAAAGAGGTAGCTCACCAGGAAATCCCACACGGAGGTGTGGGGGACGCCCAGAACAATGGCCTTGGGCTCTTTCATGGGACCGCCTACGCTTTCCCAGCCCATTTTTCTGAGGAGCCAGCCGCAGAACTTGGCCCAGCGGGGTCCGACTTCCGATTTGACTTTTGCCATAGGTTTAGATGTTTACGTCTTCCAGTTCTTTCTCGCTGCGGAGGTTGTCCATCACAAAGTGCTGGCGCTCATAGGTGTTGATGCCCATGTAGAACTCCATGATGGTGGAGATGGATTCCTCGTCCGAGAGTTTTACGGTATCCAGGCGCATGTTATCGCCGATAAAGTCTACGAATTCGTCCGAGGAAATTTCTCCCAGGCCTTTGAAGCGGGTGATTTCCACGCCGGTTTTGAGCTCTTTTACGGCTTTGTCGCGCTCCTCTATGGAGTAGCAGTAGCGGCGCTCCTTTTTGTTGTGGACGCGGAACAGGGGTGTTTGCAGGATATAGACATGCCCGCGGCGGATGAGCTCCGGGTAGTACTTCATGATAAAGGTGAGGACCAGCATGCGGATGTGCATGCCGTCGTCATCGGCATCCGTTGCCACGATAATATTATTGTAGCGCAGGTTGTCCAGGTCCTCCTCTACGCCCAGGGCGTTGATAAGGAGGTTGAGTTCCTCGTTCTCTGCCACGCGGCGACGGCTCTCCTTGAAGCAGTTGATGGGTTTGCCGCGGAGGCTGAACACCGCCTGGTTGTTGGCGTTACGCACCTTGGTGATGGTACCGGATGCGGAGTCTCCCTCCGTGATAAAGATGGAGGTTTTTTCCCGCTGGTCTTCCATGCCCTTGGGGAACTTGACATCCGAGAAGTGATAGCGGCAATCCCTGAGTTTACGGTTATAGACGGCCGTTTTCTTGGCGCGCTCGCGGGTTTTCTTTTGTACGCCGGCAATCTCTTCGCGCTCTGCCTGGGACGACTTGATTTTGTCCTCTATGATGGGGACAATCTCCATGTTCCGGTGCAGGTAGTCGTTCAGGTTCTTGGTGACAAAGTCGTTCACGAAGGTGCGGATGGTGGGACCGCGGTCTACCGACGAGGTGCCGTCCTTGCCCTTCACCTGCTTTTCCCACATGTAGGTGCTGCCCAGTTTGGTTTTGGTCTGCCCCTCGAAGATGGGCTCCTGGATTTGGATGGAAATGGCTCCTACCACGCCCTGGCGGATGTCCTCCGGTTTGTAGTCCTTCTTGAAGAAGTCCTTGAAGGTTTTGGCGATGGCCTCACGGTATGCCGCCAGGTGGGTGCCGCCGTCGCGGGTATTTTGGCCGTTGACAAAGGTGGCGATGTTTTCTCCGTAGCTGTTGCCATGGGTGAGTACCACCTCAATGTCCTCTCCTTCCAGGTGAATGAGGGGGTACAGGGGCGTCTCGCTCATGTTTTCCGTCACCAGGTCCAGCAGGCCGTTCTCGCTCTTGTACGCGGTACCGTTCAGGTTTAGGGTGAGGCCCTTCTTGAGGTAGGAGTAGTTCTTGACCATGGTCTCCACAAACTCCATGTGGAAAGAAAAGTCGTTGAACATTTCCTCGTCCGGGGTGAAGCGGATGAAGGTGCCGTTCTTTTCATTAGAGGGGACAATGGCGGATTCCAGCAGGTTGCCGCGTGTGAAACGGGCATAGGAGCACTGGCCGTCGCGGTAGGAGGCCACGTAGAAATCCACGGACATGGCGTTGACAGCCTTGGTGCCCACACCGTTCATGCCCACGCTCTTCTTGAAGTTGGTATCGTCAAATTTACCGCCGGTGTTGAGCTTGGAGGTGGCATCCACCACTTTGTTGAGCGGAATGCCGCGGCCAAAGTCCCTCACCGTCACGGTTTTATCCTCAATGGTGATATCGATCCGGCGGCCGTACCCCATGGAGAATTCATCGATGGAGTTGTCGATGATTTCCTTCAGGAGCACATAGATGCCGTCTCCCTGGCGGTCTCCATTGCCAAGTCGGCCGATATACATGCCGGCACGCCGCCGGATGTGCTCGTTCCATTCCAGGGTTTGGATGGCGTCGTCGTTATAAGTGGTATTGATAGGTTGCTCTGCCATAATTTGCGGATATACACTACAAAATTAGGTAAAATCGGGGAATTATGCAATTATTGCCATTCTTGAAGATAATTCGTACCTTTGTGTGCTCTGAATGGCCCTATTTGTCATTCTGGGCAAAACGAAGAATCTAAACGTATACGCATATGAAGAAAGTATTGTATTTTGCCTTTGCTGGTCTGCTTCTTATGGGCGCCTGCTCCAAGAACAACGCATCTACGGATGCTGCCGGAAAACCGTCCGTGGCCTGGGAAGCCAATCCCAATTTCGATGTCATGGAAATCGCCAAGGACATGAACGCCAAGGTGGTGGTAAAACTCCCGGAAACTGCCAGCTCATTTACGCTTACCTTGAGCAAACTTCCGATAGAGCTTATCGGCGTTGCCAACAAGATGATTGGTATTCAGGCCAATAAGGCCACCAGCAGCAAGCCCGGCGTCCTGGACCTGATAGAAGACAGTGCCGCCGCCCAGGCTGCCAACCGCATGGGTTTCTCCTCTTCCGTTGGCGCAGCGCTCAAATCCACCTCCTCCGTTACGCTGGATTTTTCCAAGCTCCTGGAAGAACTGGCGGCCGATTCTCCGCTGGCCAACCAGTCGGGTTTCACCTTTAAGGTAGCGGTGGTAGACCGCAATGGTGCCAAACTGGAGAAGGACGTTCGCTTTAACTGGACATCGGCTCCCGAAATTGACTGCACCAACACCTTCCCGTACACCCTGACGCCGGGCACGACTACACCGCTGGTGCTGAAAATAGACGCTAAGGGCAAGATTGCCGGCATTACCCTTCAGTTCGACGGCAAAGCGGAGGCAGACATCCTTTCCTGGATCAAAAAGCGCAACGGCGGGTCGGATGTGATTGACCTGATGAAAGAGGGTACGGCTACTGCTTTTGAGCTCCCTGCAGCCGGTACTATCAAGGACAAGACATCGTTCAATCTGGATATCACCAAACTCATGACCAACTTCAGCTATGAAGCCAAAACCTCCGGCAGCTATTATTTTCTGGTGACGGTTGTCGATGCCCTGGGTAAGGAAACGCAGCTGTCTTTTGAGCTTGCGGTCCCTCAGGAGTAAGTTTTATCGTAGCGTAACGGCCACGAATAAATTGACCAGCGGCCGCAGCGGGGAATTGGTGGTAAGACTCACCATAATTACATTTTCCCCGGTTTCCAGCAAGGAAGTGTCCAGCGTAAAGCGGACGCTTCCTTTTTTTCCGGCTGCAATGTCTGCAAGTGCTCCTGAGAGGGTTAGGGCCTGGGATTCGGCATCGGCCTTATAGAAATGCAGGGCGCTTTTGCCGCGGTTGGTGCAGGTGAATTCGGCCGTGAGGTTGGCGCCTTTTGAGGCGGTGCCCAGATTTACGGTGCTGCCGGTGAAGTAGGGGATGGGGCCTTTGTCTCGCGTGGCCTGGTCCAGGACGGCAAAGTTCTCCTGGGTCCAGGTGGTGATTTCCAGGGAACCGTCGGCCTTCTGGCCATTGAGAACGGGGGTGGCGGTATACTGCCAGCGGCCGTACTTGGACGGGTTGGCTCTTACTGTGTAGGTGAGTTTGGCCGTACTTCCAGCCGGGATGGGATTGGGCTCCACGTTGAGGCTGAGCTCCTCAGAAACGTTGGCCCAGGTTACCTTCAGGGGCTTTTTACCCAGGTTGGCCACGCTGACTTGCTCGCTTATCTTCTGGGCCTGTTTCAGGTTCCCGGTTTTGAGCTGGCGGCTCTTGATACCAAAAGCCCCGAGCTTCTGGGCTCCGTAGAGCTCGCTCAGGGTCTTTTTTTTCTCGTGGACAACGCCTCTCAGGCGCAGGATAACCGGCCTTTTGATGCCGGATATGTATACGGTGAGGGTTTTGTCAAAGGGCATGGGGCCGTCTTCGTTCTTGTAGGTGGCGCTCACCGTGCCGGTTTTGCCGGGTTGGATGGGCTCTTTGGTCCAGACTACGTTGGTGCAGCCGCAGGAGGTCACTACCTCAAAGATGGCAATGGGCTCCTGTCCGGTGTTGGTGAGGGTGTAGGTGCAGGTGAGGGGACCGTCCGTTACAGAGACATCCCCAAAGTCATGGAGGGTTTTGTCCCACTTGATGTTTCCGTCCTGTACCAGTGCCAGGGCGGCCAATATGGATAAAAACAGCATTTTCATACGCACAAAGTTAAGCACTGTACTTTTTAAAATCAAATTTAATGCCTATCTTCGCAATCGGAAAAAAACACAACAACAATAAAAGCTTTTATAACTATGCCTAGAATCATCAATCCCGAACTTTGCGTCGCCTGCGGCTCCTGCGCAGATGTATGCCCCGTGAGCGCCATCTCCGCCGGTGATGCCGCCTATCAGATCAACGCTGACGAATGCATCGATTGCGGCGCCTGCGAAGGCACCTGCCCCAACGGCGCCATCAGCGAGGCCTAAGCCTTAGCGATGCTCAGTAATAAAATAGCCTGTGACATGCGTCACAGGCTATTTTATTAATACATTCACGTTACAGGGCTATTCGGCCTCGGCGGTGGCGGCGGGCTTCATGACCAGCTCCGTGAAGTTGTTCTGGGAGAGGATTTCCTTGAGGGTGTTCTGGATGAGTTCCTTGCTCAGGCTGTTCACAGCGGCCTCATAGAGGGCGTCGCGGTCTTCTCCGTGGAGGAGGTAGAGCTCGATGCCGTTCTTCCACCAGTTGTTGCGCTGACGGCTTTCAGGGATGTTCTTCTGAAGGTTCAGCTTGGCCATGTTCACCTCTTCGTCGGTGGGACCGTTCTCTGCCAGGTCCTTGAGACCCTTGACGGCCAGTTCACGCAGCTTGTCGCAGAGGGCGGGCTTGCAGTCAAAGTACACCTGGATGAGGGCGCGCTCCTGGGGACGACGGTTCAGCTGGGCAACCGTGCTGGCGCCATAGGTGCCGCCTTCCTCTTCACGCAGGGATTCCACATAGCGCATATCCATAATATAGGAGATGGCCTCCATGGCAGCGGACTTGGGATAGGAGTAGGCCATATCGGCGCTGTAAACCTGCAGGACGGTGCTCTTGGGCGTTTGCATGTCCACGCCAAAGATGTTCTGCACCTGACCCTTCACGATGTGCTCGCCGTTGTCAATCCAGTTGCTGGCTTTCTTGCCCTTGGGCAGGGAACCCACATACTTTTCTACCAGCGGCTTCAGGGCCTCGGTGTTCACGTCACCTACAATGACGAGGGTGGCGCCGGCAGCGTCGGCAAAGAGCTTGCGGTAGTTCTTCTCGAAGGTGGCCAGGCTGGCCTGTGCGAGTTTTTCCTCGGACAGCATCTGGCGACGCGGGTGATTGGCGTAGAGGGTCTTGTAGAGCTCTTTCTGGAGCTTGTAGTTGGGCTGGTTCACCAGGTTGGGCAGGATGGACTGGATTTGGTCAATGCCGTTCTGCCACTCTTCGGGGTCGAAGCGGGGATCTACAAATTCCAGATACAGGAGCTGGAAGGCGGTCTCCAGGTCCTTTACGGTGCTGCGGCCGGAAATGCCGTGCTCCAGAGGGTCGATGAAGGGGTTCACGCTCAGGTTTTTACCGGTGAGCATCTTGCTCACGATGGTGCCGGAGAAGGACGATACGCCGGAGTTGCTCTGGAACAGGCTCACAACAGAGTCATCGAAGCTGGCGAGGTCCTCGGTGGGAATGAGGCTTTCACCGCCCTGCTTGGTGAGGGTGAACAGAATCTGGTCTTTCTGGAGGTCCGTAGGATAGACCACCACCTTTACGCCATTCTTGAGCGTCCACTCGGTGGCACCGTAAATGGTGGTAGCGGTGTTTTTCACCTTGGCACCCTTGAGTTTGGCCGGGTCCAGGAAGGCCTCGGGAATCTCTTCTCCTTCCGGTGCGGCAATGTCGGAGGCTTCAACCTCTGCCATCACTTTGAGCAGCTGCTCTGCGGTAGGGGTGGCGATGCCTTCTTTCTCGGGACCGTCGTAGATGACTACCAGGTTCTCCGAACCGCCAATCTGAGCGGCCATCTGGTTCACGGCTGCAGCGTTGATCTGGCCAAAGAGGGCCTCTACAATCTGCTTTTCCATATCCGGCTCCATGATGGGCTCCTTGTCAAAGAAGTTGCTCAGGATGGGACGGACGAATTCCGGGTTCTGACGCGTAGAAGCGCGGTTCACGCGGGTTTCGTACATATTGAGGATGTCGGCCTTGGCACGGGCGAACTCGGCGTCGGAGATGCCATATTTCTTGAGACGGATAATCTCCGTGTAGAAATCCTTGAAGCCGCCCAGGATGTTTTCTTCGCGGAGGGAGACGTCGCCCATAACGGCGTCGATGTCCTCATAGATCAGGCTGCTCAGGTAGACGCTGCCGGACAGATACGGGGAAGTGGGCTTGGAGGTGATGTCGTTGAAGCGCTCACGCATGACCATGGAGAGAAGGCTCTTCAGAAGGTCGGTGACAACGCCAACCGGGGTAGCGTTGGCTACTTCCGGAAGGGCCTCGCTGTGCCAGATGAGTTCGATGGAAGGAGCGGTGGTTTCAGGGTCGGTGATAATGCCCACACGCGGCTCGGCGTGATCGGCAATGGCCTGGATGGGCTTTTTGAGCGGGTTCTCCTTGGCGGGAATAATGCCGAAGAGGTCTTTGATGATTTGCTCGGTGCGGTCTACATCGACATCGCCCACCACAACTACGGCCTGGTTGCCGGGATGGTACCACGTCTGGTAGAAGTTGGTCAGGCTCTCATACTTGAAGGTCTCCAGGTGTTCCTGCAGGCCGATGAGGGTGCACTGGGCCAGAGGGGACTCCGGGCCGAAGTAGTAGGGGAGGCTGCGCTCCATGCTGCGCCAGCTGGCGTTGCGGCGCTGACGGCGCTCCTCGATGATAACGCCGCGCTCTGCGTCAATCTCCTTGGGCTCGTTGAGCACATAGTGGGAGTAGTCGCGCAGGATCATCAGGCAGCTGTCCACAACGCTCTCGCGCTCTACCGGGATGTTGTTGAGCATGTACTGCGTCTCTTCAAAGCCGGTGGAAGCGTTGATGTTGCGGCCGAATTCTGCGCCGATGCTGCGAAGGTAATTCAGAATCCCCTTGCCGGGGAAGTTCTGGGTTCCGTTGAAGCACATGTGCTCCAGGAAATGGGCCAGGCCGTCCTGCTCCGGCTGAATCTCCTGGATGGCACCCACATTGGTGGCCAGGTAGAATTCGGCACGTCCCTTGGGGAGCTCATTGTGGCGGATGTAGTAGGTGAGTCCGTTGTCCAGATGGCCGATGCGCACCTGGTCGGTGTTGGGAAGTTGCGGCATTTGGGCGAAGTACGCCTCCATCTGCTCGCGGGTGGGTTGCTGGGCCAGGGCCATGATGGCGGAAAGGGCCAGCGCACTCAGGGTAAGAAAGATTCGCTTCATATTTTTAAGGTGTATAAAGTGTTTTCCAAATAACAAATTTACATTAAATTTGTGACATTATGTTATATGACAGCAAAATTCGTGCTTTTTTAGCTGTAACGGAGGAGGGAAGCTTTACAGCCGCCGCCCGTAAGCTGGGTGTGAGCCAGCCAGCGGTGAGTGCGCAGATATCGGCCCTGGAAGAGGTCCTGGGCTGTTCGCTTTTGGTCCGTGGCGCCGCGCTGCAACTTACGCCTGCCGGAGAAACCTTCCGGGACTATGCCCGCCGCATCCAGCAGGCCTACGACCTGGTCAACCAGGCCTTCGGCCTTTAGCTGTCCATGTGGAGTTAAGTCTCTGACCCTTAGCTACTTATGAAAAATCGCTTAGGCCGTACGACCTAAGCGATTTTTTGTAGCTGGCTGTAAATCAGCCGTTTACGCCCACGCGACTATTTGCCGGCGAGACGCTTGTAGGTGTTCAGGCGAACCTTGGCGAACTCTTCTGTCTTCTGGAGGAGTTCCCCTGCGCTCTCCGGGAACATCTTGTACAGGGATGCGAAGCGGACCTCGCCTTTGAGGAAGTCCTGGAACTTGGTCCAGTCGGGCTCCTTGCTGTCCAGGGTGAACGGGTTCTTGTCCGTGCCTTCCAGCGCCGGGTTGTAGCGGTAGAGGTGCCAGTAACCGCACTCTACGGCCAGCTTTTCTTCCTTCTGGCTCAGTCCCATGCCGGCCTTGAGGCCATGGTTGATACAAGGGCTGTAGGCAATAATCAGGGACGGGCCGTCGTAGGCCTCTGCTTCCTTGATGGCGTTGAAGAACTGCACCGGGGAGGCACCCATGGCAACTTGGGCTACGTATACATAACCGTAGCTGATGGCCATCATGCCCAGATCCTTCTTGCGGATCTTCTTACCGGAAGCGGCGAACTTGGCAATGGCGCCAACCGGAGTGGCTTTGGAGCTTTGGCCGCCGGTGTTGGAGTATACCTCGGTGTCCAGGACCAGAACATTCACGTTCTCGCCGCTGGCCAGGACGTGGTCCAGACCGCCGTAACCAATATCGTAGGAGGCACCGTCACCGCCGAAGATCCACTGGCTGCGGGCAGCGATGAAGTGCTGGAGTTCTACGAGTTTCTTGCAGGTGTCGCAGCCGCATTCTTTGGCCAGCGGGACAATCTTGTCTGCGACCTCGCGGGTGGCGGCGGCATCCTGAGGGGCTTCCAGCCACTTGGCGGCCAGGGCCTTGATTTCATCGCTGCAGCAAGAGCACTCGAGTGCCTGCTTCATGGTGGCGGCGACGGTGGCGCGGATGCGGTCGCTGCCGAGCTTCATGCCCAGACCGAATTCGCAGAAGTCCTCGAAAAGGGAGTTGGCCCATGCCGGACCGTGACCTGCAGCATTGGTGCAGTACGGGCTGGCCGGGAAGGAAGCACCGTAGATGGAGGAGCAACCGGTGGCGTTGGCAATCATCATGTGGTCGCCGAACAGCTGGGTGATGGCCTTGATGTTGGGGGTTTCACCGCAACCGGCGCAGGCACCGGAGAACTCGAACAGCGGCTGTGCGAACTGGCTGTTCTTCATGTTGGCCTTCTTGTCTACGTACTCCTTGTAGCCCACCTTCTTGTTCAGGTAGTCGAAGGCGGCCTGGTCTTCCTTGTCGTTGATATAAGGAATCATCTTGAGGGCCTTCTCCGGCTTGGCAAGACATACGTCTACGCAGTTGCCGCAACCGGTGCAGTCGTCCACGGAGATGGCGATGGCGTACTTGTAATCCTTGAGGTTGGCCTTGCCCTGGGCGAGTTTGATATTTGCAGGCACCTTGGCGGCCTCTTCCTCGGTGAGGAGGAAAGGACGGATGGCGGCGTGCGGGCAAACGAAGGCGCAGGTGTTGCACTGGATACATTTCTCCGCATCCCAGGTGGGAACATTCACGGCTACGCCACGCTTTTCATAGGCGGCGGTACCGGCGGGCATGGTGCCGTCGGCATATGGCATGAAGGCGCTCACGGGCAGGGTGTCACCGGCCTGTGCGTTCACGATGTCGGCGATGTCCTTCACAAAAGCGGGAGCCAGACGATCCTTGTTCGGGTTTTCGAACTTGGCGGTGAGGGCGGCCCACTCGGCAGGAACCTGGATTTCCGTGTATTCTCCACCACGGTCTACGGCGGCGTAGTTCATGTTCACCACGTTCTCGCCCTTCTTGCCGTAGGACTTTACGATGGCGTCCTTCATGTACTTGACGGCGTCCTCGTAGGGGATGATGCCGGTGATCTTGAAGAAGGCGCTCTGGAGGATGGTGTTGGTACGGTTGCCAAGGCCAATCTCTGCGGCAATCTTGGTGGCGTTGATGATGAACACGCGGATGTGCTTGCGGCCGATAATGGCTTTCACGTTGTCCGGGATGTTCTTGATAGTTTCTTCCTCGTCCCAGAGGCTGTTCAGCAGCAGGGTGCCGCCATCCTTGATGCCCTTGAGGACATCGTACTTCTTAAGGTAGGAAGGAACGTGGCAGGCCACGAAGTCCGGGGTGTTCACCAGGTAGGGAGCCTTGATGGGCTGCTGGCCGAAGCGGAGGTGCGAGCAGGTGTAACCGCCACTCTTCTTGGAGTCATAGTCAAAGTAGGCCTGGCTGTAAAGATCCGTGTGCGTGCCGATGATTTTAATGGTGTTCTTGTTGGCACCCACGGTACCGTCCGAACCCAGACCATAGAATTTGCACTCGGTGGTGCCGGGCTTCACGATGGAGACTTCGCTCTTGATGGGCAGGCTCTTGAAGGTGACATCGTCCACAATGCCGATGGTGAAGTCTGCCTTGGGTTCTTTGGCATCCAGGTTGTCATACACGGCCACAATCTGGGCGGGGGTGGTGTCCTTGGAGGACAGACCGTAACGGCCGCCGATGATTTGTACGTTGTCCTTACCCTGGAAGAGGGCGCGGACATCCGTGAACAGAGGCTCGCCCACGGCGCCGGGCTCTTTGGTGCGGTCCAGAACGGCGATGCGACGAACGCTCTTGGGCAGCACGGCGAAGAAGTATTTCTCGCTGAAGGGACGATACAAGTGAACGGTGATGAGGCCGTACTTGCGACCGCGGCCGGCGAGGTAGTCGATGGTTTCCTTGATGGTTTCCGTTACGGAACCCATGGCCACGATGATGTTCTCTGCGGTGGGATCACCGTAGTACTCGAAGGGACGATAGCTGCGGCCGGTGAGCTCGGAGATTTCACCCATGTAGCGGGCTACAATGTCCGGAACGGCATCGTAGAACTGGTTGCGGGTTTCCACGGCCTGGAAGTAGACGTCGCCGTTCTGGGCAGTGCCACGGGTAACGGGAGCGTCCGGAGTGAGGGCGCGCTCGCGGAATTTGGCGAGGGCCTTCTGGGAGACCATGTCACGAAGGGCGTCCTCGTCCAGGGCCTCGATCTTCTGGATTTCGTGGCTGGTACGGAAGCCGTCGAAGAAGTGCAGGAACGGGAGGCTGGCCTTGATGGCGGACAGGTGCGCTACGGCGGCCAGGTCCTGGGCTTCCTGAACGGAACCGGAAGCCAGCATGCAGAAACCGGTCTGGCGGCAGGCCATGACATCCTGGTGGTCACCGAAGATGGAAAGGGCGTGGCTGGCCAGGGCGCGGGCGCTCACGTGGAACACGGTGGGCAGCATTTCGCCGGCAATCTTGTACATGTTCGGAATCATGAGCAGCAGGCCCTGCGATGCCGTGAACGTGGAAGTGAGGGCACCAGCCTGGAGGGAACCATGAACGGCACCGGCAGCACCGGCTTCGCTCTGCATTTCCGTCACTTTTACGGTCTCTCCCCACAGGTTCTTTTTGCCGTGGGCAGCCCACTCGTCGATGTTTTCTGCCATCGTGGAGGAGGGGGTGATAGGGTAAATGGCGGCATGCTCGCTGAACAGGTAAGCGATGTTACTGGCGGCATAGTTACCATCACAGGTGATGAATTTCTTTTCTTTTGCCATAATTAGTTAGTGTATTGTGTGTAAAATTAAATTGTCATTTTGAGCGGAGCGAAAAATCTACTGGCGACCTTCCACCAACAGCCCTTCTTCCGGAAGGATGCGGCGCACCAGGCCCTGCAGGACCTCGCCGGGGCCCAGCTCCACAAAGCGGGTGGCACCGGCTGCGCGCATGTTCAGGACGCTCTGGGTCCAGCGGACGGGGGAGGTGAGCTGCTTTAGGAGGTTGGCTTTGATTTCTTCCGGGTCTGTGGTGGCCCGGGCCGTCACGTTCTGGTAAATGGGGCACTTGGGCGTGTGGAACGGCGTGGCCTCAATGGCCTTGGCCAGTTCCGTGCGGGCCGGTTCCATGAGCGGGGAGTGGAACGCGCCGCTCACCGGGAGCTTGATGGCGCGCTTGGCGCCGGCGGCCTTGAGTTGCTCACAGGCGGTGTCCACAGCCTGCTCCTCTCCGGAGATGACCACCTGGCCGGGGGAGTTGAAATTGGCGGGAACCACACCGGGGATGCCGGCGCAGACCTGTTCAATCACCTCGTCCGGCAGTTTGATGATGGCGGCCATGGTGCCGGGCACCTTCTCGCAGCATTTCTGCATTTCGCGGGCGCGGATGGCCACCAGCCGGAGGCCGTCTTCCCAGTCCATGGCGCCGGCAGCCACCAGGGCGCTGAATTCACCGAGGGAATGACCGGCCACCATGTCCGGCTGCTGCTCCTGTTCCATGGAGAGCAGGACGCTGTGTAAAAAAATGGCCGGCTGCGTGACCTTGGTTGCCTTCAGGTCATCGGCCGTGCCTTCAAACATGATGTCCGTAATGCGGAACCCAAGGACCTCGTTGGCCCGTTCCATCAGGTCTTTATGCTTAGAATATAAGTCTTTGGCCATGCCCGGGAATTGGGACCCCTGGCCGGGAAAAATGTATGCAGTTTTCATTCTTACTTTATAAAGTATGCAAATATACTAAGAATTTCGATGCAAGTCAAGCCTTTTTTTCTTTTCCGTGTACGGTAACGGAATCCGGCGTGCGGATTGTGTGATTATTTTATTATATTTGTGAAGTTAAAGGCAAGACCATGGAAACGTTTGTTGGCATTTGGGCCATTGTGCTGGGCGCTCTGGCCATCGTGGGCTCCATAGCCCCTGCACTGCCCGGGCCGCCGCTGGGCTGGGTGGGCATGCTCATCCTGTATATCTGGGGAAGCGGCACCAACGGGGCGGGGGAGCCCATGTCCACGCAGTTTCTCCTCATCTGGCTGGGAATAGTCCTGGTGGTCAGCCTGCTGGACTATGTGGTTCCGGCCTGGTTCACCAAACTCACCGGCGGCAGCAAATATGGCAGTTGGGGCGCCATCGCAGGGCTTTTCCTGGGCCTTCTGTATCCGCCGGTGGGCATGATTTTTGGCTCGCTGCTGGGTGCACTGCTTTTCGAGCTGTTTTTTGCCGGAAAAGGCGCAACGGACTCGGTAAAATCGGCCTTTGGCGCATTTCTGGGCTTTATTTTTGGCACGGGCCTCAAGCTCATCACTTCGGCCGTCATGCTCTTTTACATTGTGATTTACGCATTCTAAACGAACAAAAGAAACCAGGCAGTTGCCTGGTTTCTTTTGTACCCCCGCTCGGAATCGAACCGGGACCAACGGAACCGGAATCCGTTATTCTATCCTTTAAACTACAGGGGCATCCCGTAAAAGGACTGCAAATATAGCAATTTTTCTGTTAGGAACGAATATTTTTTTATGCTTGTGGTAACACTACGCGGCGAATATTGCATCCGGCGTAGTTGCCCAGGACGATGAGCGGGTAGTACCACAGGAGGTCCCCCGTCCAGTTCCAGGCGGCCACAATGTACACCACGTCTGCAATAGAGTGGTAGAAGCCGCACACAATGAACAGCGGCACGCCAAAAAGGACCGGCAGGATATTCTGCTTGGTCCTGTACAACCAGACGGCGATGTCGATGATGAGCCCGCAGCCCACGGCACGAAGGAAACTGCGCCAGGGACCCTGGGCAAGGCGTCCGGCTACAACCGCTTGCGCACGCTCTGCGGATTCGCCACCCAGCGACCACATCAACAGCCCCAGCAGGATGCACCCCAGTACGTTGAACAGCCAGATGCGCACGAGTACCGGCGTTTCTTTCAGGGGCATGATGCCTGCACGGCCGGTGTACAAGTGCGTCCCGGAAAGCACGACGCCAATGAGGCCGAAAGCAAAAATGATGGCGCCGGGGAGACCCCCCAGTGCCAAAAAGCCACAAGCACCCAGGCCGATCAGAAGGCCGGCAAACAGGGAAGAGCGGTTAATCTCCATAGGGATTACCCTCGTTCCAGGCTTTGACTTCGTCCCCGTGGGCCGCCACGCAGTGCTTGTAGATGCTTACCTGGCGGTCATGTTCCAACTTGTTCCACCAGACGGTGCAGCCGGGATAGAAGGCCAGGGACTCGTCGATGGAGCCGTCTTTGGATGTTTTCATGAGGCCCTTCCGGGCAATGCGCTCTTTTTCGCTGATGGGGAGCGAAGACCACCATATTTCCAGTTCTCTTTGTTCCATCTGATTTTCACTCGTTTTAGATTGCAAAGATATTAAAAAATGCGTACATTTGTATATTAAAACTAAAACATAACCAATTTTAACCTAACAATCAATGAAAAAGTTTTTGAGTGTTGTGCTGTTGTTTGCGTGCATCGCTGCATCGGCACAGGAGAAGGAGAAAGAAGTAAAGAAGGGCTGGAGCTTTGGCGTGCTGCCCACGGCTACTTATTCCAAGGATAACGGCTTCCAGGCCGGTGCCTTTGGTGACGTGTACTATTATGGAGACGGTTCTACCTATCCGGATCCGTTGCACAAAATCAGCTGGGAGGGCTCCTATTTCACGAACAGTCACCGTATGCGTTTCTATCTGGCATACGACTCCAAGTATCTCATTCCCAACATGCGTGTAAACGCCTCCGTCACTTATGTGGGAGACCCGCTGTACACCTTCTGGGGCTTCAATGGCGCGGCTTCCGTCCAGGATTACGCTCTCTGGTCCAACCGTGACCTTACCACTGTAGGCGGCGCCAAGAACGTGAATTACTATGGCATGAGCCGAGACATGCTCCGCGTACTGGCCAACTTCCAGGGACAGATTGTTCCGCACCTGAACTGGGCCGCCGGCATCAACTTCTGGTGGTGGAGAATGGGCAGCATGCGCGACAATGGCGTTACCGTGAACAAGGAAACCAAGGAAAAGAAGTACTACGACACCGCCGTCACCCTGTACGACAAGTATGTGGAACTGGGTGCTATTAAGGCGGACGAGAAGAACGGCGGTCTGGCCCTGGAACTGAATGCCGGCGTGGTGTACGACACCCGTGACATCGAGGCCGCTCCTAACAAGGGTATCTGGGCGGAGGCCTACCTGAACGGCAACGTGCTGCAGCACCAGTATCTGAAGGCCTGCGTGTACTTCCGTCACTATGTTTCCATCCCTATTCCAATCCCTGCCGGCAATCCGGTGTTCGCTTACCGTCTGGCCTGGCAGCAGACTATTGCCGGTGAAACGCCGTTCTACATGATTCAGAACGTGCCGCTGCTGGTCCAGCGCAACATGATTTCCGAAGGTTTCGGTTCCTCCAATACCATCCGCGGCATGCGTGAGAACCGTGTGCTGGCGGAAGGCCTGGCCTGGGCCAACCTGGAACTTCGCGTGAAACTGGTGAGTTTCAAGCTGTTCAACCAGTACTTCTATGTTGCCGTGAACCCGTTCTTCGACGCCGGTATCATCACCAAGGGATATCGTACCAATATTATGAACGGTATCGTGAACGACGCTAAACTGATCACCGCCTATGACTACCCGGCTTATCGTCAGTATCTGGTGGACAAGAAACCCAAGGAGGTCGCATCCTTCGACGCCGTTCATGGAGCCGGTTATCAAGGCACCATTTACGATTCCAGCAACATGAACAAGCTGCTGTACAGCGCCGGTGCAGGCCTCAAATTGGCCATGAACCAGAACTTCGTCATCTCCGCTGAGTTTGCCAAGTGCTTCACGCCCGGCCTGGATGCAGGCCTGTGGATTGGTATCGGCGTTAACTATCAGTTCTAAGCCATGAAGAAAGTTTTGCACGTTGCGGCTATCGCCCTGGTAGCCCTTTCCCTGAACAGCTGCCTGGCCGGCAAATACATGTCCGATTATGCGCTCAAGCCCACGCCGCACGGGGTGGACGATATCGAGCGCACCCGGCATAAGGCCGATTCCCTGATGCCCGGCTCCACCGCCTGGTATGACAGCCTTAGGGCGCAGGGTATTCTGAAAGACGCCTGGACCACCAGCGACGAAGGCTATAAGCTTCACGCCTGCTATGTGCCGGCCGCCAAGCCGGAGGAGGCTCAGGGAACTGCCATCGTGGTGCACGGTTACACGGACAACCACTTCGTTTTCCTCTATCTGGTGCGCATGTACCGGGATACCTTTAATTATAATGTGCTGTTCCCGGACCTGCAGTATCACGGCTATTCGGAGGGTGACGAGGCCCAGATGGGCTGGAAGGACCGTCTGGACGTGATGAAGTGGATCGAGATTGCCCATAACGAGTTCAAGGACGACTTCATGGTGCTGCATGGCGTGTCCATGGGTGCCGCCACCGTCATGATGACCAGCGGCGAGCAGTTGCCGGACTACGTGAAGTGCTTCGTGGAGGACTGCGGCTACACGTCGGCCTGGGACCAGTTTGCCACCAACCTCAAGCAGAGCTTCCACCTGCCGCCGTTCCCCATCCTGAACAGCGCCAGCATCGTTACGCGCAAGCGCTATGGCTGGGGCTTCAAAGAGGCTTCTTCTGTGAACCAGCTGGCCAAGTGCGAGCGTCCCATGCTCTTCATTCATGGCGATGCGGACGACTTTGTTCCCTTTGAGCACATGTGGAAGAACTACAACGCCAAGACCAAAGGCTACAAGGAATATTGGGTTGCGGAAGGCGCCGTCCATGCCAATTCCTACGCCAAGTATCCGGAAGAGTACACCCGCCGTGTGAGCAATTTCCTCAAGACCGTGAAGGACATGATTGCCGCCGGAACGTATCCCAACAAGTAACTTTCAGGCCCCTCACTCTCCGAGGGGCTTGTTTTTATATGCCTATGAGTAACAAATACATTTTAGCATTGGACCAGGGAACCAGCTCTTCCCGCGCCATTGTTTTTGACCACGAGGGCAATTGCTGCTCGGTGGCCCAGATGGAGTTCACGCAGTACTTCCCGCAGCCGGGCTGGGTGGAGCACAATCCCATGGAAATCTGGTCCAGCGAGGCTGCCGTCATTGCGGAAGCCATCACTAAGCTGGGCGTCAACGGACTGGACATCGCCGGTATCGGTATCACCAACCAGCGGGAAACCACCATCGTGTGGGACGCTGAAACGGGCGTTCCTGTCTATAATGCCATCGTGTGGCAGGACAGGCGGACATCGGCCTTCTGCGATTCCCTGAAGGAACTGGGACTGGTGGACAAAATCCGCGAGAAGACGGGGCTCATCATCGACGCGTATTTTTCCGGGACCAAGATTAAATGGATTCTGGACAACGTAGCGGGCGCACGGGAAAAGGCCGAGGCGGGGAAGCTGCGCTTTGGCACCGTGGACAGCTGGCTGGTGTGGCAGCTCACGCGCGGAGAGGTGCATGTGACGGATGTCACCAACGCTTCCCGTACCATGCTGTTCAATATCAATACGTTGGAATGGGACGACGAACTTCTGTCCATGCTGGGCATCCCGCGTTCCATGATGCCTGCCGTGAAATCCTCGTCGGAGGTGTATGGCTATACCAAAACCACCATCTTTGCACATGAAGTGCCCATTGCGGGTATAGCCGGAGACCAGCAGGCCGCGCTCTTTGGCCAGATGTGCACGGAACCGGGTTCGGTGAAAAATACCTATGGAACGGGTTGCTTCCTCCTCATGAATACGGGTACCAAGCCCATTCTGTCCAAGAACAACCTGCTCACTACGGTGGCCTGGAAGATTGGCGCAGAAGTTTCGTATGCGCTGGAAGGCTCCATCTTTGTGGGCGGCTCCGTGGTCCAGTGGCTGCGGGACGGCTTGGGTGTAATTCGTTCCTCTTCCGAGGTGGAGGCCCTGGCGGCTTCGGTACCGGACAACGGGGGCGTGTACTTTGTACCGGCTCTCACCGGCATGGGCGCACCGTACTGGGACCAGTATGCACACGGCGTCATCTGCGGCATCACCCGCGGAACCACGGCGGCGCACATCGCCCGTGCAGCCCTGGAAGGCATCGCGTTCCAGACCATGGATATTGTGCATGCCATGGAGAAGGACGCCGGCGTTCCCCTGGCAGAGCTCAAAGTGGACGGCGGCGCTTCCCGCAACAACCTCATGATGCAGTTCCAGGCGGATATCCTGGGCGCCCGCGTGGTTCGGCCCAAGGTGACGGAAACCACGGCCCTGGGCGCCGCCTACCTGGCCGGACTCGCCGTGGGATATTGGAGTTCCCTGGAGGAAATCAAAGCCCAGTGGCAGGTGGAACGCGTATTTCGTCCCTCCGGCGCGGATATGGCACCCGCCAAGGCCGCCTGGGCCGATGCCATTAACAGAACAATCAGTAAGTAAGATGACACAGTATTTATTTGAATTTATCGGCACGCTGATTCTGGTGCTGTTTGGCGACGGGGTTTGCGCCGCCTGTTCCCTGAATAAATCCAAGGCACAGGGTGCCGGATGGGTGGTAATCGCGTTGGGCTGGGGCCTGGCGGTAATGATGGGTGTCCTGGTGGCCGGTCCGGTTTCCGGTGCACACCTCAATCCGGCGGTGACGCTGGGACTGGCTATTGCCGGAACCTTCCCCTGGGCCAGTGTTCTGGGCTATATCGTGGCCCAGATGCTGGGCGGTTTTGTGGGCGCAGTCCTGGTATGGTCCTTCTACAAAGACCATTATAAAGCCACCGCTTCGGAACCTGGCACCATGCTGGGCACGTTCTGCACCATGCCGGCCATCAAGAACCCGGCCCGCAATTTCTGGTGCGAGGTAGTGGCCACCTGCATGCTGGTGTTTATCATCCTGGCCCTGGGTACGTCCGGAAACGCCTTTAGCTTTTCCGGAGCATCGGCCTCTACCGGTGCATTGGGCTCCTGGCCGGTTACCTGCCTGATTATGGCTATCGGCATGTCCCTGGGCGGAACTACCGGGTATGCCCTGAACCCGGCCCGTGACCTGTCACCGCGTCTGGCGCACGCCCTCCTTCCCATCGAGGGAAAAGGGGAGAGCGGCTGGTGGTACAGCTGGGTACCAGTATGCGGCCCCCTTGTGGGAGCCGCATGTGCAGCAGGACTGTATGTACTGGTATTTTAGTATTTCCTGACCAGGCGGATTAACCGGTCCGGATAATTGGAGATGATGGCATCGACTCCGCAGTCAACCATGCGGACGATGTCATCTTCTTCGTCTACGGTCCAGGGAACTACCAGGATGCCGAGGGCGTGGCAATAAGCCACATTCTCACGGGTAATCACCTCGTGGTTGGGGCTCCACCAACGAGGCTTGAAGCTAATCTGGGAAAGGATGGTCCCAATCTCCGTTTCATCTTCCGTGAGGTAGGAGAGCTCCACCTGAGGGTACTTTTGGTGGATATACTCCAGCGCAAGGACGTCGAAACTCTGGACAACCAGCCGGTCTCCCAGGTTCTTTGACAGCAGCACTTCCATGCACTTGTCACAGAATTCCTGATAGCCCGGCCACAGGGTGCCTTCTCCATCGCCGCGGCGGGACTTGATTTCAATATTGTAGCGGAAAGGGGAGAGGCCGTTTTTGCTGGCGTACTGCTCGGTGAAGTCAATCAGTTCCGACGCCAGGGGCTTGTGCTCGGATACCTTTTTCTGTTCCGGCCAGCGATCTACGAACCGGAGCCCTACATCGTACCGGGCAATGCTGTCATAGGGCATCGTGTAAAGGTATTCCTTGGGCTCTTCCTTGAGCACCAGGGTGCTGTCCGGGCGCATGGAATAGCGCGGATGGAAGTAATTGTCGTGGGATACCACCACCTTGCCGTCGGCACTTAACTGCAGGTCGAATTCCAAGGTATTCACGTGCAGATCCATGGCGTTTTTCATGGCGCTGAACGTGTTCTCTGGCATGAGTCCGGCTCCGCCCCGATGGGCCTGCAGGTCGATATAGCTGCCTTGCAGGTCAAAGGTATGACTCCAGCTACGACCGTCCGGGGCCGTAACGGTCATGCTTACAAAGCGGGCGTATTGGGAAGGCGTGGCAACATAATAATGCCGTTGGGCCGTTGGACGCTTGTAGCCGGGAATCTTGGAGAACTCACCCTGATAGACATCGAGAATTTCCTTGGCGTAGCTGGTGGAATAGTCGGTCTGCAGGTCCAGGGAGCCCATCTGAGTGCCGTCCTGGGACCAGGTGCAGGTCCAGGTTTCGTCGGCCCCCCAGGCATTGGCCAGCACGCTGTTGGGATGCCTGTAGGCCTTGTCCATGCCGATAAACTCTACTTGAAAGTCATCGGGATAGTCCAGGTTGTGCCAGCGCCAGCTCAGGTTCCCGTCCACGGAAGAAATCACCTCATACCCGCGTGGGGTACCGTCCCGGCACCAGTCCGTTGCCCACCAGGCGCCTCCGATGGCAGCGGCGTTGTGGTCCATGATGGTGTCACTGATGCGCGTATTGTTCATGATGTGCGTGTGGCCGGACAAAATATCCACCGTGTAGCCGTCCAGCAGCGCGGTCATCTGGGCCGCCCCTTCAATGTCGTTGGATTTTCCCTCGTGCACAAAGCGGATGGGACTGTGCTGGGCCATGTAAATATGGGTGCCCTTGGGAACGTAGGCGAGGAGGCCGGCCACAAAGTCCAGGGTTTCCTTGGAATATCCTTCCGTGTAATTGTTGGAACTCTTTTCCGGGTCTTCCTGGCCGCTGCCCTTGAACAAAATGTCATTTAGGCCGATAACCAGGTCTTTCCCCAGCCAGAAGGCATAATTATAGGGCCCGAAGGCTTTCTCGTAGCTTTCGGCAGCGGCAACGCCGTCCAGGTTCTGGATGTAGTCGTGGTTGCCGATAACGGCATAGAAGGGGATGCCGGTAGTGGCGATGGCCGCTTTGTATTCATCGAAGATGCCCAGTTTGTTCCAGGCAATGTCTCCGAGGGCCACGCCAACGGTCTGGTGAAGGCTGCTGTATTTCTTTGCCATTCCGCGGAGGTCTCCCAGCGGGCGCCCCTTGAAGCGTTTGACATGCTTTTTATTCTGCATCTGCGGGTCTGATACGGAAAAGAGCGTGTAGTCGTCTTTCTGTGAGAAAGGAAGCAGGCTGAAGTTGAAAGTTTTTGTCCCCTTCACGGGCAGGTAGAACCGGGGAGCACCCGAAGAGAAATCGGCCACGTAGCCTGAGGGGGTAATCACAAATACGTAGCGGGCGTCTTTGTGGGTGTTCAGGGTGAAGGAGCCGTCGGACTGCGTCACGGTGAAGCGGTATCCGTCCGATACCAGTACTTTTGCCAGGGGAGCGCCCTGGGCGGTGACGTTACCTTTCACTTTACGCGCCTGAAGCGGTGCAATGGCCAGGAACGCGGCAAGAATGAGAAGAGCTGTTTTTTTCATGGTTTTATTGGATTCCGTATTTTTTCAGGATGTCGATGACGGCCGCCTCGATGGAACGGGCCCAGAGGCTATAGCCCTGGTTGGAGGGATGGATACCGTCCACGGAGGTTTCATGATTCGAGGCTGTTGCGCTCGGTTGGATATAATAAACATCCGGATACCGTGCGCAGGCAATGGCCATGAGGCTGTCTGTAAGGTGAATGCGGCTTTCTTCCTTCCGGGCCGATGCCTGGTTGAAATTCCGGTTTTCCCGGTAAATGGTGCGTTGGAAGATGAGCGGCTTCCCGGGATGGGCCTGGATGAGGCGCTCGATGAAGGGGAAGAGGCGTTCGCTGATTTGCTTCTCGGAGGGGTTGGAGAAGGTGTCAAAGAGGAACCCGTCCACGGGTGCATCCACCAGGGCATCGGCAAAATAGGGCTGCATTTTGCAGTTGCCGCTGCATCCCAGGCTGAGCAGTTGAATGCCTGTGGCGCGGGAGAACTGGGCGGGATAGGTCATGCCGCTCCGGGAGGTGCTGATGCCGTGGGTGAAACTGGACCCGTAAACGCCAATGCGGTGCCGGAACGGGTTGGGGAGTGCCGCTATCGTACAGTCTTCCCGAATGCCAATTTGGATGGAAAGTTCTTCGCTCAGGATGGGAAGGTACAGCAGGCATTCTTTCATGCCTGCCTCCATGGCAGTTACTACGGTAACCTCGGATTCTTTCTTGTTCTGGGCAGCGGAGCCGGCCCAGCGCCATTCTCCGCCCTGGCGGATGTACAGGTCGTACCCATAGGCGCTGATGCCCATGGTGTTGACGGGCGTTTCCCGCTCTCCGAAGACCGTTTTAACCTTGATGTCAGGGCTGTTGGTGCGAAAGGCTACGGCAATGCCGGAAGATTCCCGTACCTGCAGGTTCTCCTTTGGGGTAAAACCCTTGTACCGTACGGTGTCCAGCCGGTGATAGGGATTGGGGGTGTCAGGGAAGAGTTTTCCGGTAAGTGTAAGGGTGGAAGCCTCTGTGTAAACATAGTTCTGCGCTTGCAAAAGCGATAGGCTTAACCCTATGAAAATGAGCAATGTGAGGGTTCTTTTAAACATGTTTTTTAGACTTGCGAGGGTAAAGTTAATAAAATTCTCACTTTTTCTTAACCTCCTTTCCTAATTATTTTGTAATTTTACTTGGTAAATTATGAAAAACATGATACAGAGCCATTTTTTCCGGTCTGCCCGGTTTTCCTTTTTTATTCTGTTAGGTCTTTGCCTGGTATGTTGTACCCGGAAAGAAACGCCTGTCCAGTCATTGGAAAGCGTCCAGTTCGCTGTTCCGGAAAAGATGGAAATCGCCTATGGCGCGGGTACCATTTCCTTCCGCGTACAGTTTTCCAAATCGCCTTCTTCCGGAGACAAGTTGTCCTTGGGAAGCTTGGGCGCCTGTCCCATTCTGAATATCAGCACCACTTCCTTCGATGTGGACATCAGTTCCCTGTGGAGCCAGTCGTTCGGCAACGGAATGTACAATGTGACGCTGCACCGTGGAACCAGCAGCCGGAAGATGGGACAGATGCAGGTAGTAATAAAGGCCGATGATGTGGAGGAGCTCAAGCCTGCAGCCGGTGCCACCGTTTACGGAAAAGTGATCTGTGGCGGTGAGGGCGTCCCGGATGCCGTAGTGTCCGATGGCATCAATGCGGTGAAAACGGACAAGGACGGCGTTTATCAGCTCCCTTCCAAGAAGTACCACGGCTATGTGTTCGTGAGCGTGCCTTCCGGGTATGAGCCTTCCCGCAACGGCATCCTTCCCGTGATTCACCAGCTGCTCTCGGCGGGCATCAGCACGCCAGAAAGGGTGGACTTCACCTTGAACAAGGCTGTCGGCCAGGAAAACCACACCATGCTCATGCTGGGCGATATCCACCTGGCCAACCGCACCGACGACCGCAAGCAGTTCCGGGATTTTGTAACGGATGTCAACAGTTACGTCTCCCAGGCTACCGGTAAGATTTATGGAATGACCCTGGGCGACATGACCTGGGACCTGTATTGGGAAACCAATAATTACGGCTACAGGGAATACCTGGCCGATGCGCAGACCATCACGGGCCTTACCATTTATCAGACTATCGGCAACCATGACCACAGCATGTACCAAACCGGGGATTTCAATACGGTTAAGGAGTACAAGGAAGTGATAGGCCCCACGTATTATTCCTTCAACGTAGGCAAGGTCCATTACATTGTGCTGGACGACGTTGAGTGCACCAATGCTACCCCTACTACGGACAATAATGGAAAGGCTTGTTACGTAAGAGATTACAATGCTTCCCTGGTCCAGGACCAGCTGGACTGGCTGGCCAAGGATCTTTCCTTCGTCCCCACCTCCACTCCGCTTGTGGTCACCATGCATATCCCTCTGTACAAACCGGGCGGAAGCTACCGCTTCGACAGCAACGGCTCCCAATTCGAGCGCATCCTCAGGCCTTATAGCCAGGTTCAGCTGTTTACGGCCCATACGCACACGCTGTACAATGTGGACAAGAGCAGCGACACCCACATCTTTGAGCACAATGCCGGCGCCATCTGCGGAACCTGGTGGTGGAGCGCCAAGGAGACGCCCGGCATCCATATCGGCCAGGACGGTTCTCCCGGCGGATATATGATTCTGAAGGTGAACGGGGGCAGCTTCACCTGGCAGTTCAAACCCACCGGCGGTTCGGTCAACGAGCAGTTCCGTGCCTATGACCGCAACCAGATTCACATTACGGCCGACAAATACGTCGCTTCCGGAAATGCGGCGCATAAAAGTGACTTCGACCCCGGTCTGTGGGCAACGGCTTCATCGGCCAATGAGGTGTACATCAATGTCTGGAACTGGGACCCGTCCTGGCAGGTAGAAGTGACAGAGGGCGGTACGCCCCTCACGGTTACCCGGGAAACCCAGATGGATCCGCTGCACCTGATTGCCTATACGGCCAAGCGGCTGAACAAGAACAGTACGGCAAGTTTTGCCACTACCACGAACAACCATATATTTAAGGTAAAGGCTTCGTCGGCCACTTCCACACTGGATATCAAGGTTACCGACCGCTTCGGGAATGTGTATACCGAGTCCATGACACGTCCCCGCGCATTCTCAACCGACCAATACACCAAATAACCAATAATTCTAATCACTAACCTACATGAGACCGATTAAACATCTCGCTGTTTCTCTGATGCTGGTGCTGCTTGCCGTATGGCAATTGCAGGCACAGGATCGGACTGTCTCCGGTACGGTGAAAGATGCCGCCGGCCCTGTAGTCGGTGCTGTTGTGATGCTCCCCGGGAACACCGATACGGCACAGATTACGGATATCAACGGCGCCTTTTCCATCCGTATTCCAACCAGTGCAACTGCGCTGGATATTTCCTGCCTGGGTTATGTCACCGCAACGGTGGACGTGCCTGCAGACGGACGTACTCTCCAAGTCGTTCTCCAAGAGGACGCCATGATGTTGGAAGAAACCGTAGTGGTAGGTTACGGCGTCCAGAAGAAAGTCAATCTGACGGGTGCTGTAACGGCCGTTGGTTCCGAAGAACTCAAGGACCGAACCACGCACAACCTTACCAACATGCTGCAGGGTGCCGTGCCCGGCCTGAACATCACCACCTCTTCCGGTAACCCCGGCAGCACCGGAACGCTGAACATCCGCGGTATCACGTCCATCAACCAGGCGGACCCGCTGGTGCTCATCGACGGTACCGAGGGAGACCTCTCCCGCGTGAATGCTGCCGATGTGGAAAACATCTCCGTCATCAAGGATGCGTCGGCCGCCGCCATTTACGGTGCCCGCGCAGCCTATGGTGTCATTCTGGTCACCACCAAGTCCGGTAACGACGGCGGCGGCAAAGCCAAGGTACGCTACAGCGGACGCGTGGGTTGGGAACAGCCCACCGTCTCCACGGACTTTGAAACCCGTGGTTACTGGTCCGTGTACACCGTGGACAAGTTCTGGGCGTCGGATGCCGGAAACAACTACACCAACTACACCGCCCACGACATGGCCGAACTCCTGGCCCGCGTAAACGACAAGACGGAAAATCCCGACCGCCCCTGGGTAGTCCAGGAGATGAGAAACGGCCGGAACCAATGGATTTACTATGCCAACACAGACTGGTACCATGAGCTCTACAAAGACCAGCACCCGGTAATCCAGCAAAACATCTCCGTCACCGGCGGAAACAAGGATGTAAAATACTACCTGTCAGGTGCATACGACATGCAGAGCGGTATCATCAAAAAGAATCCGGATGTATTCCACCGCTACAACCTGAGGGCCAAGATCGATGCCCGTATCAACAAATACGCCCGCATCTCCAACAACACCACCTTCTTTGGCTCCAACTACAACTATCCCGGCGGCAGCAGCGTGCAGGACTCCTTTGCTTATGCATCCCGACATGCCCTGGCTTCCTTTGTCCCGCAGAACCCGGACGGAAGCTGGCTGTATGCTACACCCCTGATTGCCGGTAACTACAATGTGGCCAACGGACGTCACATCCTGTTCGCGGAAGGGAAGGCCCGCAACCAGCAGAACCGCAGCGACTTTGCCAATACCATCGAGCTCACGGTAACGCCCATCAAACAGCTCACCCTCACCGCGAATTATACCTACCGTCTGTATCAGAACCGCAACCAGTACCGGAGCGTCAACTTCAAGTATCGTCAGTACCCGGATGCGGATTACGAGTATTATACGACCGGTGCCGGCGAGGATGCCCTTACGGAGAATACCATCACCAATCAGCGCCATACGGCCAACATCTTCGCCACCTATAAAGATACTTATGCCGATGCGCACAACCTCACGGTGACCGCCGGTATGAACATTGAGGCGTGGAATTCCAAGACCGTGGGTGCTGTGGGCAAGAACCTCCTTTCCGAAACCCTGAACGACCTTGACCTTGTGGGCCCGGACGCCACCGGCGCCACCATCATGGAAGTGTCCGGCGGCCAGAACGAATATGCCATCGCCGGTTTCTTCGGCCGTATCAATTACAACTTCAAAGAGCGCTACCTGGTGGAGCTCTCCGGCCGCTACGACGGTACCTCCCGCTTCCGCCAGGGGCACCAGTGGGGTTTCTTCCCCTCCGCCTCCCTGGGTTGGAGGATTTCCGAGGAACCCTTCTTCAAACCGGCCCGCCGGTATGTGGACAACCTTAAGCTGCGCTTCTCCTACGGCAGCCTGGGCAACCAGGTCGTCCGTACGGCCTCCGGCGCCCAGAACTATTATGCCTATCTGCGGAAAATCTCCATCAATGACTTCGCGGGCTACAGCTTTGGCGAGAGCAGTACCATGAGCAAATACGCCACGCTGGGCGCCCCGGTGGATGCCAACCTCACCTGGGAGACCGCAGAGCAATACAACGTGGGTCTGGACTTCTCGGCCTTCAAGGGCCGTCTCAACTTCACCGGTGAAGTGTATCGGCGCAATACCCTGAACATGCTCACCGCCGGTCCCGACCTTCCCGCCGTCTATGGCGCCGCCGTCCCGCAGACCAACGCCGCAGACCTGAAGACGGAAGGATATGAGCTTTCCCTGAGCTGGAAAGACCAGGTGAGCCTCTTCGGCCGTCCGTTCGGTTACGGTATCCGGGCCACCCTGAGCGACTATCGTTCCTATATCACCCGATTCAACAATCCGTATAAACTGCTGTCGATGAATTATTATGAAGGCATGCGGATTGGCGATATCTGGGGCTTCGAGGTGGACGGCCTGTTCGCCAGCGACGAGGAGGCCCAGAAGTACACCACCGAGGTGCTGGACTGCAGCGGCTATATCTCCAGCCGTATGACGGGCGGTTTCCTGGCCGGCGACCTTCGCTTCGTGGACCTGGACAACGACGGTCACTACATGGTTGACGCTGCCGGCAAGTTCGTCCTGGACGACAACGGCAACAAAATCCTGCTTCCGGAAGACCAGTGGCGCGTTAACACCCTGAGCCTGGGCCGGAACACTGCCGATGACCCCGGTGACCGGAAAATCCTGGGCAACTCCCTCCCGAGCCTCCAGTACGGCATCACCCTGAGTGCGGATTACATGGGCTTTGACATCCAGGCCTTCCTGCAGGGAACCGGCGACCATTACTGGTATCCGGCCGGCATGAACATGATGTTCTGGGGCCCTTATGCCTATTCCTACACCTCCTTTATTCCCAGAAACTTTATCGACAACGTATGGTCGGAGGAAAATCCGAATACCTACTTCCCCCGTCCCAGAGCCTACTCCTCCACCGGCGGCGAGCTCTCCAAGGTTAACAGCCGTTACCTGCAGAACATCCGCTACCTCCGCTTCAAGAACCTCACCATTGGTTACACGCTTCCCGAGAGCGTGACCCGGAAGGCCCACATTGAGAAAGTCCGCTTCTACTTCTCTGCCGAGAACCTGGCTTACTGGTCGCCCCTGACCCGGTACACCAAGTACCTGGATCCGGAAAGCGCCTTCACGCGTGACACCGGTTCCAATGTGGCACAGGACGCCATGAGCTATCCTTGGCAGAAGACCTTTATGTTCGGTGTCGATATTACCTTTTAATGAATGGAGGACAAGAAAATGAAAAAATACCTAATTGCAATCGCAGCAGCTGCCCTTTGCCTGACCTCCTGCAACAAATTCCTGGACCGCACTCCCAAGTCCACCATGGCGCCCGAGAACTACTTCCGCAACGAAACCGACTTGCAGCTGTTCTCGAACACCTTCTACAATAACCTGCTGGACAAAACCCCTTACAGTGAGCAGAGCGACCAGCTGGTGTGCCTGAACCTGTCCGCCTTCATGCGCGGCGGCAATTCCAGAACCGTTCCTGCCACTGGCGGCGGCTGGGGCAGTGGAGCCGGTGCCTGGGGCGATCTCCGCAAGATGAACACCCTGCTGGAGAACGTGAACAAGTGCGAGGATCCCGCCGCCGTGGTGAAATATACGGCCCTGACCCGCTTCTTCCGCGCCTACTTCTATTTCAATATGGTGAAGCGCTTCGGCGACGTCCCGTGGATTGACGCCCAGTTGGAGACCGATTCCAAAGAGCTGTACCGGCCGCGTGACAGCCGCGAAGTCATCATGGGGCACATGCTGGAAGACATCGACTATGCCATTGAGAACCTGCCGGCAAACGTGAGCCCCTACCGTGTGAACCGTTGGGCGGCGCTGGCGCTGAAGGCCCGTTTCTGCCTGTTTGAAGGCACCTTCCGGAAATACCACAATCCCACGGCGCATCCCGAGATGTACGTCACCCCGCTCCCGTCCGACTCCCGCAGTGCGGCGGACTATCTGCAACTGGCTGCCGACGCCGCTCAGGAGCTGATGAAAGAAGGACCGTACAAGCTGGCCCAGCCGGCCGACTACCGGCAGCTGTTTGCCAATGTGGACGCCAACAAGGATGAGTTCATCCTGGCCATCAAGAACGACCAGAGCCTCCAGATTTGCAACAATTCCACCGCATTTGCCGTGATGCCCACCCAGGGCAAGCCGGGCTTCACCAGAAAGTTCATCGCCTCTGTCCTGATGGCCGACGGCAGCCGCTTCACGGACCAGCCCAACTGGGAAACCCTGCAGTATGTGGATGAGATGAAGGACCGCGACCCCCGCTTGGCCGCCATCACCGTAGCCCCCGGCAACATTTGGCTGGGAGACGAAACCGTGTCGGCCACCGACCTCGGGTGCAGCGTCACCGGTTATCAGGTGGTCAAGTTCGTCATGGATAAGACCCTGCCGGAATGGGGCCGTGTGGACAAGAGCTACAACGACATGCCCGTCTTCCGCTATGCCGAGGTTCTGCTGAACTATGCCGAGGCCAAGGCGGAACTGGGCACCTTTACCCAGGCCGATGCCGATGCCACCGTGAACGCCATCCGTGCCCGTGCCGGCATGACCGGTCTCCTCAATGTGGAATCGGCCAATGCCCATCCGGACCCTTACCTGCTTTCTGACGACTTCGGTTACCGCAATGTGAGCGGCGCCAGCCAGGGCGTCATCCTGGAAATTCGCCGGGAAAGGGCTCTGGAACTGGCCATGGAAGGATTCCGTCTGACCGACCTTCTCCGCTGGAGAGAGGGCAAGTGCCTGGAACAGCCCATCTGGGGCATGTATTTCCCGGGCGTAGGCAAGTACGACCTCACTGGTGACGGCAAGCCCGACATCAATATCTGGACAGGCACCAACCCCAAGAGCAAGGACCTTGTGGACTGGGAACTGGGCTCTTCCACGGGGATTGAGCTTACGGGCGATTCGGCCGGTTATGTTTACCATCACGGCAATGTCAGCCGCAGCTTTGACGAAGGACGTGACTACTATTATCCCATTCCCACCACGGAACGTCAGCTCTATCACGAGAAAAATGTAGATCTGAAGCAGAATCCGGGCTGGATTGACGGTCTGAGCTACTAACTCTAATTCCATGAGATTATGAAACTGAATAACATAATGAAGACCCTCGCTGTTCTGGTTGCCGGCGCGCTCATGATAGGCTGCCAGCAAGAGAGGAGCGAGGAGGCAAAGGCCGTCGCTACCAGCGAGACCTATGTCACCTTCCACGCAACCGGAGCAGCGGACCAGGTAATCAAGGTATATGCCGACGGCCTCTGGAACGTAGACGTGGATTCTCCCTGGATCAGCGTGAGCCCCATGAAGGGCGACGGCCACGGAACCATTACCATTTCCGTGACGGACAACGCCACCGGCAGCACCATCGACCGTCCCCGTGACGGCACCATTGTCATTCAAGGCAAATATGTCTCCCGACAGACGTCGGTTACCGTTCACCAGGACGGCGACACCTATTATGGCGTCGATACCTACACCCTGGCACAAATCCGCAGCCTGGAAAACGGCGACGTGGCCAAGGTGGCCCAGGCCCAGGTTGTGGCCCTGTCCACCAAAGGCTTCATCGCCTCCGACGAATCCGGCTGCCTCTATGTTCAGGGAGAGGGTCTGTCGCTGGGCGACAAGGTGAGCTTCAACGGAACCAAGACTACGGTGAACAATGCCCCTGCCTTCGTCCTGGACGAGTTTGACGTTGTGGAAAGCGGGAAGGTGGTGTACCCGGAAGCCAAGGACATTACTGCCACCCTGGCCGACTATGACGCCACCGTGGCCGAATACGTCTCCCTGTCGGCCTCCCTGATTGGTACGGACATATACGTGAATGACAAAATCTCCATTCCTATCCTGGACCCGGTGGAAGACTTGAAACTGGGTGCACTGGACCTGCACAAAGTGGTGTTCAAAGGCTATGCGGTGGGCCAATCCATGCTGGTTACCTCGGTGGAGGACCAGGGGGCGGACGAAGCCTTGATCCCGTATCCGCTGCGCTTCCTTGTGCGCGTGGACGGCATCAATTACACCTCGGCCACCTGGAGCGCGACCAGCCGCATCCAGCCGGTGCAGGGTCTGGGTTACATCGAGTACGTTCCCTTCGACCTTGCCACTACCGACGGCAACCAGAAATATAAACTGGATGTCTCCGACAAGAGCCCGCGCGTAACCGGTCCCTGGCCGGGCGACTACTGGCTTTTCTATGGCAACGGTGCCATCAAGGCCGGCTCCGAGGTGCATATCGCCTTCGAGGCCCGTACGTCGGCCACCGGCCACAAGTTCTGGATCCTGGAGTTCCTGGACGGCTCCGAATGGCGTCCGGCAGGGGAGACCTTCACCACCACCGAGCCCGGTGAGGAAGTGGTGTACACCCACGCCATGAATGCCGACGGTGCCACCAACGTGCAGGCCGACCAGGTGGTGAAATACCGCAAGAACACCGAGCATGCCCAGTTCCGCTTCCGCTGCGTTGCCAACTGGCAGGCCAGCGGTGCCGGTAAACTGGCCGCCCGTAACGGTGGTTCGGCCCGTCTCACCGTTACCGATGTGGCCGATGCTACCTACCAGCCCACCATCGAGATTCTCAAGGAGGGCAACGGCGTGGAAAAAGATCCGGTGTATGCCAACATTGAGGTGTCCACAGAACTGCTTACCTTCAACGGCACGCCGGGTGCTCCCAAGACCATCACCGTGCAGTCGGACTACGACTTCACCGTTTCTACCTCCGCCGACTGGCTCAGCTTTGACGTGGCGGAAGGCCTGGCTGGGGAATCGGTAGAGATTCAGGTAACCTGCGCCCAGAGCGAACTTCCGGAGCTGCGTCAGGGTACCATCAAGATTGTCTCCGAAGACTCCGAGAAAGTGATTAACGTGGTGCAGAGCGCCGCCGGCCAGCAGCTGGATCCGTTCGTGAGCGTTTCCGGCGGCAACAAGGCCGAGGTCTTTGAAACGGAAGGCAGCATTACGGTGAAAATCCAGTCCAACGTGGAGGTAAGCTATGAAACGGCAGACAGCTGGATTCAGGTAGAAGCCGTTCCCGAGACGAAGGGCCTGGTGGAATGGACGGAGTACATCGTGAGCTACCAGGCCAACGAACTGCCCGATCCCAGAACCGGCGTCGTACGTTTCTTCAATGAGGAAGAAAAGGTAGAGACCCTCTTCACCCTGGTACAGGCCGGTAAGGAACCCGAACCCGAGTATCCGGAAGGCGTGTTCTTCCAGGATGACTTTGAGTGGCTGGAACCGTATATCCAGGGCTGGATTGCGGCCAATCCCGACGATGCCGACAAACTGGATCCCGTGGGCGCCGGCGACCAGGCCACTCACGCCCAGCCCAATGTCTGGAATGTGGCCGAACTCGCAGCTACGGCGGGCGCCGAACTGGAGAAGCGGGGATACACGGACCTGAACAAGGACGCCAAGACCCTGTACATGCAGAAGAACTACTTCAAGATGGGTGCTACCAACAAGCACACCGGACTGCAGTTGCCTGCCATTAAATTCGGTGCTTCCCCCGTGGATGCCGAGCTCAGCTTCGACTGGTGCGCGCACATGACCGGAAAGGGTGTCATTGACAATGTGACCATTACGGTAGAGATTGTGGAAGGCCCCGGTACGCTGGCCGATAACGGTACCCAGGTCTCCGCGGAACTCTCTACCACGCAGGAAAAAGGCAAGCTGGAATGGCAGCATGCCAAGGTGAAACTGGTGGGCGTCACCGACGACACCCGTATCCAGATTCATCCCACCCACTACAAGGACGGCGCCGGTGCCTCCCAGCAGCGCTGGCATCTGGACAACATCAAGGTGGCCGAGCCCGAACCTGCCAAACCTGCGGTAGGCGATGTGCTGTGGGAGGAATGGTGGCAAGGCGGCGCCGCTGGCGATACGCCTTCGGCCTATCAGGAGAAGGAGACGTGCTCTACTGTAGTATTTGGCGAAGGAAATGTGGTTTATTCGCAGAATTCCGCCAGCACAAAGCTCTACGACGACGCTCTTGTATTCTATAACAGCAAGGATAACGTCACCGACGAAAAGTACAGGTACAACCTGCTCGTTACGAAAGGAAATGGTTTCCTTGACGTGAACGGCATCCCCTGTAACGGCGTCAAGACGGCTACGCTTACGTACCGGAGCAACTCCAAGCTGGAAGGAAACCATCAGGTGACCAGCACTACAGCCGGCGTCACCATTGGCGAACTGTCGGCTACCTCGGTCCCCAAGCAGGACCTGGCCGATAAGAACACCTACACGGTTACCTGTACAGTCACCATCCCCGAGGGAACCAAGACACTGGATCTGTGCATTACCAACATCAATGCCAAATCCAACATCCGTGTCGATGGCCTGCAAGTGGTTGTGACTGAGGTGCAGTAGTTTAAGTTTGCCGCGTTTGCACGGAATGTGCCTTTTACGGTACTCCAGATGCAAACGCGGCAATTAAAAAAGCCCCTAGGGCAGAAAGCGTTGCCACGTTTGCAAGAAAATAGCGTTTCAGGCTATTTCAACTGCAAACGTGGCAATTATTACGAGCGGCGCTCTTCCTTGAGGGTGAGGCCCATGAAGAATATGGCCAGGAGGCAGGCGGCTACCAGCAGGAGGAATGTCCAGCTCCAGCCGAACTGTTGAGCCACCCAGCCAATCACGGTGTTGGCCAGGATGAACGTGCCCAGGAAGTAGCCGAAGAAGCCGGTAAGGCCGGCGGCTGTTCCGGATGCGTTCTTAGGGGCCAGGTCCAGCGCCTGTACGCCAATGAGCATCACCGGCCCGTAGATGAAGAAGCCAATGCCGATGAGGCTGATAATCACTACGCTGAGGTTGTCAATGAACGCCCAGTACAGCAGGATGAACACCAGCACCAGCCCCATGAACAGCATGGTGGGCAGGGCCCGCTTCCCATGAAAGAGTTTGTCCGACAACCAGCCGCAAAGGAGCGTTCCCGGAATGGCGGCGAATTCGTAGGCAAAATAGGCCCAGCCGGCACTCTTGAGGTCAATTCCTTTCTCCGTTAGAATAGTGGGTGCCCAGTCCAGGCAGCCGTATCGGACCATATACACAAACGCGTTGGCCAGGGCGATGTACCACAGGAACTTGTTGTTGAGCACGTACTGGAAGAAGATTTCCTTGGCGCTCAAGGTTTCCTCGTCCTTGGCAGAGTAGTTCTTGGGGTAGTCGCCCCGCCAGGCTTCCACCGACGGGAGTCCGCAGCTTTGTGGCGTGTCGCGCAACAGCAAATACGCTAGGATGGCGATAAACAGCGCTACCGCGGCGGGAAAAGCAAACGTGCCGATGAGAAAGTAGAGCTCCGTATGTGCCCCGTAAAACCAGCTGCCGAACCAGATGGCACCATAGGTGGCCATGGGGCCTACCAGTGCACCGCCCACATTGTGCGCGCAGTTCCAGATACTCATCATGGTACCCCGCTCATTAGGCGAGAACCAGTGCGTCATCACGCGGCCGCAAGGAGGCCAGCCCATGCCGTTGAACCAGCCCACCAGGGCGTTGAGCACGCCCATCACCAGGATGGCCAGGGCTTTGTGCTGTGCGCCAATCAGCTGGATGGGGACAATCATGAAGCACATGGAAATGGCCGTAAGGATGAGCCCCACCGGCAGGAAGACGCGGGCGTTGGAGCGGTCGGAGACGCTGCCCATCAGGAATTTGGACAGGGCGTATGCTGCGGCGTTCAAGCCCAGGACAAAGCCCAGTTCGGTTTTGTCGAAGCCAAGCGGTGCCATGGCGGGAATGGCCATGGACAGGTTCTTTCTCACCAGATAGAATCCGGCGTATCCGATGAACGCGCCGATGAACACCTGCAGGCGCAGGCGTTTGAATTTGGCGTCGGCCTCAGGGCCGGTCTGTGCCGGCAGATAGGCCGGCTGTTGCATGAATTTCAGCATCTTTCAATACGTATTTTTCATTTCCGAGCAGACAAAACTTTTTCGCTCCCCCTTGTGGGGTAGAAAAAGTTTTCGTCTGCAAAGGGGTTATTCCAACGCCTCCGCGAGGATGGATATGGGGTTCATGACGGGATAGCCGGTGGACATTTCGATCTGCCATTTGCAGGTTTCGCAGTCGCAGGCGACCACGTCCGGATTCACCGCCTTGATTTGTTCGAACAGTGGGGCACCAATGGCCTGGGAGGCTTCGTAATTCTCCTTTTTGAAGCCATACGTTCCCGACATGCCGCAGCAGTTGGAGGCCAGCATGGTGAACTCCACACCGGGAATCATGCGCAGCAGGCGCTCGGAGAACACCCCCCAGCCCAGTTTTTCCAGGTGACAGGGCGTGTGATAGGCTATTTTTTTGTGGTAGTCCGTCTTGAAGTTGAGCACGGCGCCTTTTTCCAATTTCTCATAGATAAAGCGGGTGGCCATGAGAAGGGAATCGCGAACGGCTGCATTATTCACTTTCAGGAGCTCCGGGTATTCGTCCCGCATGGTAAGCGTGCAGGTGGAGGAAGTGGTTACCACCTTGAGTCCCTGTGAAACGGCTTTTTCCAGCACTCCCACATTGTGACGGGCGTGGTTGGCTGCCTCGCGGGCCATGCCGTTGGCAATCATGGCAATGCCGCAGCACTGCTCCTTGTCCAGCAGTTGCACGCCCACGCCCAGGGCGTTGAGCACCTTCACCAGGTCTTTGCCCAGCTGCGGGTAGTTATAGTTCACGTAGCAGCCATGGAAGTATGCCACCTGCTCCGGGAATGCCGCCTGCTCCTTGCTGCGCCTTTTGAGCCAGCCCTCGAAGCTGCGTCCGCTGTATTTGGGGAAGGTTCTCCGGTGGTCTATATCCAAAACCATATCCAGCGTCTTTTTGGTGACACCCAGATCCGTAACGGCATTGACGATAGGTGCAAACGGACGCGCCAGCTTGCCCATGAAGTCCGTGGAAGCCAGCATTTGGTCCCGCAGTTTGGGCGGATGCGTATCGTACTTGATGCGGGCGCTCTGGATAAGGTCCGCCACCTTTACGCCGGAAGGGCATGCCACTTCGCAGCGCTTGCAGTTGAGGCAGTACTTGAGCGCATAGTTGAAGAAATACGGGTCCTTGAGCCGCAGCCGCTCGCCGTCCGGGCCGGCCTGCTTGGGGCCGGGGTACAAGGGATTCACCTGCAGCACCGGGCAGTAGGCCGTGCACACGGTGCACTTCATGCACTCCTCAAAGTTATGCGCGCTGGTGGTATATTCTTGTAGTTTCATCGCTAAAGATTCTTCGCTTCGCTCAGAATGACAGGAGTTGCAGGTTCTTCGTTGTCATTCTGAGTGCAACGAAGAATCTGATCCACTACGGCAAAGGCGCTGTTAATGGCCAGTCCGGCGCCGCTGCCTAGTTCCGGCCGGGTGGTTCCAAGGATGGAGCCGATGGCATATACATTCTTCAGCGTCACGCCTTCTTTAACAGCATGCAGCTGCGCATCCGTTTTTACGCCATAGCCCATGTACGGCTGTTCCTCCGCAAAGGCCGGATTGTACCAGTTGTTGCGGTCTTCCGGATGGTCGATGTCCAGGCCCAGGATGGGCTCCGAAATCTGGAACGGATTGGACCGGAGGCCCTTGGAGAACAGTCCGCCGGTGGCCAGGATGAAGGAATCGGCCTCTAAATAGTGCGCATCCAGATTGTTGGTGGCGATGCTGTGCACCACGCCCTCGTGCTCGTGGGCACGGATGGCTTCGTCGCCCATCAGGAAGGTGCCGCCCAGGAGCTGATAGCGCCTGCGGAGCTGCATCTGCGTGCGGATGCCGGGCACGGACGGCGGCATGGTCCCGGCAAATACCACGCGGGCAGGCAAGGACTGCCGGATGCGTCCCGGTACGGTGGTGTCCGACAGGCCGAATACCTGCGGCAGCACCACGGTGTCCTCGTCCCGGAGCATGAGCCGAATCTCCTGCACCACCTTCTCCCAAATGCGGTCCATGCTGCGGGCAATCTGCACTGAGCGCATTTCTCCGTGCGCTTTGGTGTTGTCCAGATCCGGCAGGCTCAGGAAACGGATGCGGCATTCAATGCCATGTTTTTCCAGGCCTTCCGCCAGGAAGGAGGAGAAAAAGTCATGGTAGCCCAGGAAATTGACAATGAGCACCCGCCTCGCAATTTTAGCGTTGGGAAAAATGTCGATATCTTCCAGCGAAAGCGCGGCCTCCTTGAACGTGCCTAAGGGCATCAGGCGCACCCCTTCCCGGTAATGCACGCGGATGCCGGCGGCAGAAAACAGCGCTGCGAGCCGTTCATCCGGCTCTTTCAGGCTCTCGAATGTCCCGGAGAAAAAGTGCAGGGCGTTCTGGCCCATGGAGACGATAGCGGTGTTTTTCCCCGCTTGCTGCAGGGCAATCCCGGCAATCATGCCAGCCAGGCCGCCTCCCATTATAACAGTGTCAAATTTCATTTCATGAAAAATAAAATGTTCACGTTACCCACTTAAATGCCCAGAACGTGTTTATAAATCCATTGTGTGTATTCTGCCTCGCGGAGGGTGTCCCCCCAGCCGATGGGGAAGTTGCCCTTCCAGCGCTCCTGCAGGAAGTCGGCAAGGTCCTTGCGCTCCCGTTCCACGCAGCCGTGTGCCTTGGCCAGGAGACCGGCGGCGCGGCAGGCGCAGAATTCCCCCTGGCAGGTGCCCATGCCCACGCGGGTGCGCCTGCGAAGGTCCGTCAGGGTAGAAACGTCCATACGGTCGATGGCGGCATTGATTTCGCCCACCGACACTTCTTCGCATTCGCAGATGAGGTCATCGTCCCGCCGGTTGGCCGAACGGATGCGGCTGGCACGGGTGCCCATACGCGATGCGGCGGCCTTCTGGGCCGTGGTAGGGGACTCCCACACCTTCTGGGCTACGGCTTCGTACGATTTTTCCTCCGAGCCGGGCAGGGGAGTCTGTGCAGTGGTGCAGGCCTTGTTCACCGCCAGTTTCCTGCATACCAGATCCGTGGCAATTTCCGCCATGAGCCGGTAAGTCATGAGTTTGCCGCCGGTGATGGTGATAAAGCCCTTGAGTCCGTCTCTTTCTTCGTGATCCAGGCATACGATGCCGCGGGAAATATTGCGGCCGGAAGGATCGTCGTCTGCGCTCACGAGCGGACGCACACCGGCATAGGCCCGTAAAATGCGTGTTTCCGAGAGGGAAGGAGCCAGTTTGGCGCCTTCGGTGATCAGGAGGGTGACTTCGTCCGGGGTAACCGCGACGTTGTCGCATTCCTCAAAGGGAATACGGGTAGAGGTGGTGCCAATGACGCAAACGGTGTCTCCGGGCACCAGGATATCTGCATTGGAGGGCTTCCGGCAGCGGTTGATGACCATGTTGTTCACGCGGTGTGCAAAAATGAGCAGGGCTCCCTTGGCAGGGAACATGCCCACCCGCACGCCGGCCAGTTCCGCAATGTGTTGTCCCCAGATGCCGCAGGCGTTAACCGTAATGGGGGCATAATAGTCTGTTTCCTCGCCGGTCTGGTGGTTCAGGGTATGCACGCCCTTGATGGTGCTGCCCTCTCGGATGAAGCCGGAGACTTCTGTGTGCAGACGCACCTGCCCGCCGTGGAGTTTGGCATCCAGCATGTTGGCGGCGCACAAGCGGAACGGGTCTACGCTGCCGTCGGGAACCTTCACGGCACCAATCAGGTCCGGATTTACGCTGGGTTCCAGGCGTTTAGCCAGTTCCGGGTCGATGATTTCCGCTCCGATGCCCGCTTTTTTACAGGCGTCCACGAAGGTTTGCTGATAGCTCAGGTCATCCTCCGGGAGGGTGATGAACAGGCCGTCGGTTTCGTCTATGCAGTGGGCGGCAATCCGGCGCAGAATCCTGTTCTCGCGGATGCATTCCTCCGCGCTCTCTGCGTCGTTCACGGCGTACCGCGCTCCGGAGTGGAGCAGGCCGTGGTTGCGGCCCGTGGCGCCGGTGGCAATGTCCGAGCGTTCAATCAGGAGCGTGCGGAGGCCGCGCATGGCGCAGTCCCGCTGGGTGCCGGCTCCCGTGATGCCGCCGCCGATGATAATCACGTCAAATTCGTTGGGATTCATGTATGCGTGCTATTAATCACTACAAATTTACCCATTTTTTTGTAGCAAAACAAGTGTTTTTTTGCTGGCTCGTAATTGCTTGTTACACAGCATATTATAGAAAATCCTCGGCGCTTTTGGAGCCGAGGATTTTCTATAAATTGTTGATTAATAATGTGTTACGGGCCAGTCCCTTGTGGCGGGGTAAGGCCCGACAGTGGCATTAGGCCATATCGGCGCGGGCCACGGCGTCCTTGTAGTACTGCTGGTCCACGAAGACGTCTTCCTTGTACGGGTTGATGTGACGCTTCTTGGAAACGGCGATGATGTAGCAGATGGCCACGCAGTTGGTTACCAGGGCCAGGGCGCTGATGACAATCATCATGGTGGGGTTGGCGGCCACTACGGAAGGATCCACGGTGGTGCCTACGGTTGCGGCTTCTCCGCCGGCTACTTCATACAGCTTGGCGATGGTATCCACCCCTTCCGGATAGAGCACGGGCAGGGTAGCCCAGCTGAACCACTGCTGACCGTTCTTGAAGGTCTCCTGGAACAGGGGGAAGACCTGTGCGAACATGCACCAGATGGCCAGGGTGTTGGCGCGGTTCTGGATCCAGCCGCCACGGTTCCAAAGGAGAGCGGCCACGGTGGGGGCGAGGAGCAGGGCGATACCGCAGTACCAGCTGTGCGTGGGCAGGCAGTTGTAGGTGTAGGCGAAGTTCCAGATGTCGTAGATGAGGATATAGACCCAGGTCATGTCGGCCCAGATCATGTCCTTCTTGTCCTTGGAAGGATACACGTTCCACCAGGCGGTCATGCACATGATGTTGATAAGACCGGCCACGCCGTTCATCACATTGTGCCAGCCACCGTACTGCCAGACGCCTTCGGAGGTGAGCCACCACTTGTTCCAGCCCATCACGGCGCTCTCGAAGTCGGAGACGCAGGCGATAAGGATGTTGATGCCCACAATCACAAACGGGAAGGGCTTGAACCAGTGCTTGGCACCCACGCCCCATTTATATTTGATCATCATGAAGCCGATACAGCCGGCGGTGGCGGCATACAGCTTGGCATAGTGGAACCAGCCTTGCATGTAAATGTGGGTCTGGTTTTCCAGGGCCCATTGGGCACCGCTGCGGACACCCCACCAGATGGCCAGGAAGTAGGCCGTGAGTGCCAGCGGCACTACCAGGAAAGTGATGATACCGCCCAGCTTGGTGCGACGGGCGAATTCGTTGAGGAGGATGAGGCCCAGAAGGACCACAATCAGCATTCCCCATTGAGAAAGGGCATTAGCCCCATACACTTGGAAAAACATAATAAATTAAGGTTTAGATATTTGTTGGTTATAGATTCTTCGTCGCTTCGCTCCTCAGAATCTGCCTTCCTTTCAGGGCTGTCCAGCCGGCCCAGGCGACGGTGAGCACAAGGGCCATGGGCACGCCAACGGTGAGGACTTCGCGCCAGAGGATGGCCGCTCCGCCCGTCTGACCGAGAGACGTAAAGAAGGGGAAGGTCCAGGTGAGTTCCCCGTTGATGATATGGTCAACGATGAGCATGAGCGTGCCGCCCCAGAGCATTTTCTCCAGGTCCGGCAGATGCTGCAGGTAAGGGGAGTTTCCTTTGAGTCCGCTTTTGCGGATGGCGGTTACCGCGATGGCTTCCACCAGGGGAGCAATAAAACAAGCCATAATTCTAATTGTTAGGTACTTCTATTTCTTTGATTTCTACTTCGTTACCCCGCAGGAGGTAGGTATGTTCACTGCCACAGTGCGGGCAAATCTTGCCGTGCGCCACCGTGCCGAATTCCGCATGGCAGTCCTCACAGTATGTCACGGCCGGAATGGTATTGATTTTTAACTCGGCCCCCTTAAGAAGTTCTTCCTTGTCGGCAGCCCAGCGCCAACAGTCCTGAAGATAGTCCGGAATAATGGTGGATACCTCGCCGATATTCATCACCACCCCCGAAACCTTGCTCACAGCATGCTCCAAGGCCGCCTGCTTCACGTCCCGAATAATGTAGAACACAATTCCTAACTCGTGCATATCTTTTTACCTCCACAGACTAAACTATTTTCTACCCCCAAAAGAGGGGGAGCGAAAATAGTTTGTCTGTTCCGGTATCATTATTATTGTAGATTTGTAGAAGAGGTATAGGTCACAAAAACCGTAGCCGCCCATGGCTTCGTGAATGGGAGGGGCCCGCGGCCGCAGGCCGTGGGAGGGATAGGACCGAAGGTCCGTAGTTTTTGGAACCTATACCTCTTCATTATTTCTTGCTAAAAAGTATTTTGCCGGTGCGTTTGATCATGTAGGGCAGGATGCCGGAGAATTTGTCCTCCGAGGTGCGCATGATGCTGGCTTCCGGGTGGACCCGGTGCAGGTGAATGGCGTCGAAGCCGCACTTGGTGGTGCAGATGCCGCAGCCAATGCACTTGTTCTCGTCCACCACCGAGGCGCCGCACTTGAGGCATCGGGCCGTTTCCTTGCGGACCTGCTCCTCCGTGAGCGTGCCATGATATTCAGCGAATTTGCTCTTGACGGGCACTACGCCCGGATCCTGGCGGGAGCCGTTGTCGTAGCTTTCCACCACAATATCCTGCTTGTTGAGTTCGATGAAATCCCGCCGATTGCGGCCGATGGTCATGTGACCGTGTTGCACAAAGCGGTGCAGGGACTCGGCCGCCTCCTTGCCGGCGGCGATGGCGTCGATGGCGAACTTGGGGCCGGTGAACACATCTCCGCCCACGAAGATGTCCGGCTCGGCCGTCTGGTAGGTGAGTTTGTCGGCAATGGGATATACGCCACGGAAGAATTCTACCTTGGTGTCCTTGAGGAGGTCCTTCAGGATAACGGTTTGGCCGATGGCGAAAATCACCAGGTCCGCGTCCAGCGAGATGGTCTGGGTCTCGTCATAGGTGGGCGCGAACTTGTGCTCTGCGTTAAATACGGAAGTGCATTTTTTGAAGACGATGCCGCTCACTTTGTCCGTGCCCAGGACCTCCTTGGGTCCCCAGCCGGGATTGAGCACCACGCCGTCTTCGCGGGCCTCTGTGCGCTCCTCCAGCGAGGCTGGCATAATATCTTCTGTCTCAAGAGACAACATGGTTACACTTGAAGCGCCGCTTCGCATGGCAACGCGGGCTGCGTCAATAGCCACGTTGCCGCCGCCTACCACAACTACCTTACCGGAAACGCTTACGTCGCCGCAGTTGGCCTTGTGCAAAAAGTCGATGGCGGTGGTGGTGCCGGACAGCGTTTCTCCGGGGATGCCGGGCAGACGCCCTCCTTGGCAGCCGATGGCTACGTAAAAGCCCTTATACCCTTGCTCGCGCAGCTGGGCGATGGTGATGTCCTTGCCTACCTCCACGCCGGTGCGGATTTCCACGCCAATCTCGCGCAGGATGTCAATTTCCGCCTTGATGACGTCCTTTTCCAGTTTATAGGACGGAATGCCGTAGCGGAGCATGCCGCCGGGCTCTTCGTTCTTCTCGAAAACCGTAGGCTTATAGCCCTGCGTAGCCAGGTAATAGGCGCAGGACAGGCCGGCCGGACCGCCGCCGATGATGGCAATCTTCTCCTCCCAGCGTTCCTGGACATTGGAGCAGATGTTCACTTCCGGCACAAAGCGCGTTTCCGCATGCAGATCCCTTTCGGCAATAAACTTCTTTACCGCGTCAATGGCGACAGCCCGGTCGATGGTGCCGCGCGTGCAGGCGTCTTCGCAGCGCCGGTTGCAGATGCGGCCGCACACCGCCGGGAACGGATTTTCCCGCTTGATAAGCTCCAGTGCTTCCGTGTATTTGCCCTCCGCCGCCTTCTTCAGGTAGCCCTGAACGGCAATGTGGGCCGGGCAGGCGGTTTTGCAAGGGGAGGTACCGGTCTCGTAGCAGTTGATGCGGTTTTTGTCCCGATAGTCCTCCGTCCATTTGTGCTCGCCCCAGGCCTTGGCATCCGGAAGTTCGTGCTTGGGATACTGGATGGGACCGTTGTGGGTGCAGAGCTTTTGGCCCAGTTTTACGGCGCCCGCAGGGCAGTATTCTACACAGCGGCCGCAGGCGACGCAGTTTTCCGTCTGGACTTCCGCTACATAGGCGCTGCGGCTCATGTTGGGCGTGTTGAACAGCTGCGAGGTGCGCAGGGCGTTGCAAATCTTGACGTTACAGTTGCAGATGGCAAAGATTTTTCCTTCGCCGTCGATGTTGGTTACCTGATGCACAAAGCCGTGGTCTTCCGCCTTCTTGAGGATGGCCATGGCCTCCTCGTAGGTGATGTCGTGGCCGCGGCCAGTCTCCCGGAGGTAGTCCGCCATGTCGCCCACGCCGATACACCAGTCCCGGTAGTCGTCCGCGCAGCCTTCGTCCAGCTTTTTACGGCCGTATCGGCAACTGCAGATACCTACGCCCAGGTGCCCTTCATACTTTTTGAGCCAGTAGGAGATATGTTCTATGTCGATGGACTGGTTCTCCATGGAGATGGCCTTTTCCACCGGAATCACGTGCATACCGATGCCGGAGCCGCCCATGGGCACCATGGGGGTAATTTTCTCCAGCGGGAGGAAGGTCATGCGCTCGAAGAACATGGCCAGCTCCGGATGCTTGTCCATGAGCTCCACGTTCATGTTGGTATATTCCGCGCTGCCGGGCACGAACATGGGTACCCAGTAAATGCGGTCCTTGCGCTCAAACGTGGTGCCGGGGTCCGGGCCCTGGCCATTGGTGTAATGGTCTCCATAGTCATACTCCAGCATGCCGAAATAGGCCAGCTTGTCCAGCAGGGCGTCAAAATCCGCTTCTGACGATGCGTAATGCTTCTTGGCGTTCATCTGATGCAGTTGGGCGCGCGTCCAGTGCTTGCGCACCTTGAACGGATTGCCCGGCAGCATGTCCAGGAGCAGGTCCAGCGAGGCTTCGCGGGTGATGGGATCCATCTCGTCCTCGAAGATACAGGCCAGGCCCCAGTACTCCGGAGCTTCCGTGGTCATCTTGATTTTTCCGGGAATGCGGTCCGTGATGTGGCGGACCAGCTTGATGAGCTTGGGATTGGGGTTTTTGTCTCCAAAGTGCTTGGGGACAAATTTTTTTGACATCTCAGGCATATTGTGATACTTTTATTGTTGTTTCCAGTCTTGCACTTTCTCCAGCAGCCACTGGGCAAAGGCGTCCACGCCCTCGCCGGTTTTGGCGCAGATGGGAATCACCCGGGCCTGCGGGTTTCGCATGTGGATGTACTCCTTGCATTTTTCCAGGTCAAAGTCAAAGTAGGGGAGTACGTCCATTTTGTTGATAACCACTACATCGCAAATAGAGAACATGAGCGGGTATTTGAGCGGCTTGTCCGTGCCTTCCGGTACGGAGAGAATCATGGCGTTAGCCACGGCGCCGGTGTCGAACTCCGCCGGGCACACCAGGTTGCCCACGTTTTCCAGAATGACCAGGTCCAGCTGGTCCATGGGCACGTTGTCCAGGCCCTGGCGCGTCATCTCTGCATCCAGGTGGCACATGCCGCCGGTGTGCAACTGGATGGACGCGATGCCGGTGGCTTCCTTGATTTTGATGGCATCTACGTCCGAGTCGATATCGGCCTCCATTACGGCCATGCGAAGCTTGTCTTTGAGCAGGCCGATGGTTTGGATGAGGGTGGTGGTTTTGCCGCTGCCCGGGGAGGACATGAGGTTCAGGAGAAACACCCCTTGGGCTTTGAGCTCTTTTCTTAGAAGGGCGGCGTCTTCGTCGTTATTGGCGAAGATGCTCTTTTTGATTTCGATTACTTTTACGGGGTCCATGAGGGACGATGTGGTTAGTTTAGTTTTTAGTGTACAAAATTACGCCTTTTTCGTTATATTTGCAAAAAGAAAAACGCAGAATCGTACCATGAGCAATTTCACAGAACCGCTGAATAACCTTGTAAAAGACGGGGAGCAGTATGTAAACGCACAAATGGACTCCCTCAAACTCCACAGTATAAAAGGCCTTTCCATGGGGCTTTCCACCGTAGCCTCCCTGCTCCTTATTTTTATCCTGGGCAGTGTGCTTCTGCTGGCACTCTCCTTTGCCCTTGTTATGTGGCTGGGCCAGCTGCTGGGCAGTTATGTCTTGTCGGCCTTCATTGTGGCGGGCGTGCTGTTTATTGCCTTGGTTACGTGCCTGCTGCTGCGCGAACGTTTGTTTAAAAACACCTTTGTAGGTCCCCTGAGGGACGCCCTGGCACCTTCTGTTCCGCTCAAGGAGGACACCCTGGAGGCCATCGATGCCGCCCTTGTGGTGAACCGGGTGCAGGTAGATGCCGCAGAAGAGCAGCTCGCCGGCGGTGTGGAGCAAATACGGGAATTCTATACCCCCAGGAACATTATCAACCACAGTTTGCAGCAGCTCGGGAACCAGACCGCCCGCTCGGGCTTTTCCGTGGGCCGGATGGCCGTTGGCATGCTTCGGCGTTTCATACAAAAACACTAGCCCTTGGAAAACATTATTTAAGTTTCGCAAGTGATTTAGGCCGCCAGTTGTAGGGCATCAAAGGCTCGTCGGACGGCATTGAGTTCTTTGTTATTGTTGTTAATGATGGCACGCATCATCTCGTCCTGGTCGAAGTTGAAGGCTTCAGCGATGGTTTGAATAACCTCCATGAGGATGCCCCAGATCTTCTCGGTGACAGTCAGTTCTACGGAAGCCTGCGTCACATCACGGAACACGCCACCGATGGTCTCGTATGACTC
>Ga0310695_10001019_pt1 | contig 68235 bp, 49 predicted proteins | sample RumenRJG_04DNA_FD_203882 | JGI IMG/M metagenome (GOLD analysis project Ga0310695, IMG submission 203882) | Bovine rumen microbial communities from Lethbridge, Alberta, Canada - RJG_04 (v2) (version 2) | ecosystem: Host-associated > Mammals > Digestive system > Stomach > Rumen | place: Canada... | reverse complement strand
GTGGTGGCGGCGCCGGCATCGGCGGCGGCGCGGGTTCCGGCGGCAAGGCCGGCTCCGTCAGCATCTTCGGCGGCAGCGTCGAGGCGACCGGCGGAACATCCGGCGCGGGCATCGGCAGCGGCGAAGGCGGCACCTGCTACAAGGTCGCGATCAACGGCGGCGAGGTCGTCGCCACCGGCGGCACGGACGCCGCCGGCATCGGCACCGGCAAAAACGGCGCCATGAACACAATCTCCATCGGCATCGGAATCTCGAAGGTCACGGCCGTTTCCGGCGGCGGCGGCGCGGAGAAGATCGGCAGGGGCGTGGGCGGCGAGCTGGATAGAATCAGCATCAGCGCCCCCCCGCTGACGGACACGACCTCCGGCAATACGCGCACGATCTCCTGGCCCGGCAATCTGAGTGTCGTGCACTCCGTCCCCGCCGACGAGATCCCCGAAATCGTCGTGTACGACGGCACCGTCATCCGCGGCACCACGTTGAACTCAACCTCCGGCACCCACAGGAAATGCAAGATCTCGATCGCGCCCGGAGCGCACGTGAAGCTCGACGGCGTCACAATCAACTCCACTGGGAACGCCGCCGTCTCCGACAGCACGCCGTGGGCCGGCATCACCTGCCTTGGCGACGCCACGATCGAGCTTCTCAAGAACTCCGTGAACGAAATCAACGCGTTCAACGCCGACTATCCCGGCATATACGTTCCGCACAACTGCAAGCTCACGATCACCGGAAAGGGCAAGCTCGTCGCGAACAGCCAGAACGCGGCGGGCATCGGCGGCGGCACGGGTCTTCCCTGCGGCACGATCTCGATCCAAGGCGGCGACGTGCTTGGTTTCAACGCGAGCGGCCTCGCCGCCGGCATCGGCGGCGGCGAGGGCAGCCGCTGCGACGGCGTGGAGATCTTCGCGGGCATCACCAAGGTCGAAGCCTATTCCTCCGATTCCAGCGCGTCGGTCCAGGCCCAGCCTGTGGGCGCGGGGAAGGACGGCACCTGCTATAGAGTCCACATCGGCGAAGGCGTCGTAGAGCAGGAGGCCGACACCTTTGCGACGGGCCATCCGTTCCGTCGCACGTTCACAAGCCCCTACGTCGATCTCTCCGACCTTACCGACGAAATCGAGCTGAAGGACGGCGACATCGTCACTGGCACGCTCTCCACCAATCTCAAGGTGACGGTCAAGTCCGGCGCCACGATCGTCCTCAGCAACGCGAGGATCGGCGGCGAATTCGGGACCGTCCTGACGGCGAATTACCCGGGCATCATCTGCAAGGGCAATGTAAAGATTCTCCTCGAGGGCGACAACTATGTGACGGGCTACAACGACTACCCGGCGATTTGGGTCGTCCCTGGCTCTACGCTTACGATCGACGTCAGGTATGGCGGAGACGATTGGATGGGCAGGCTTTTCGCGACGGGCGGGTCCGTATCCGCCGCAATCGGCGCCGTGGGCGGCCAAGGCGCCACCTACTGGTCTGAATATGCCTCTCGCAATTGCGGAAACATCCAGATCGACGGGGGCACTGTCTATGCATACGGCGGCGGCAGCGCGGCGGGCATCGGCGCCGGCGGATGGGGCGGAAACGGCGCCCAGGTCAGATGCGGAGGAGTGACAATCAACGGCGGCACGGTCTACGCCTACGGCGGCAGCAACGCGGCTGGCATCGGCGCCGGGCATGGCTCAGGCATAACGCCGTCGCAGTCGGGGTGCGGCACGATAACGATCGGCCCCGGAATAACCAAGGTCGTGGCGACGAAGGGCTCGGGCACATACACGCAGACTCTTCCCATCGGCAAGAGCCAGACGTCCAGCGACGTCATCGTCAACATCGACTCCGGCCTGAGGTCCAAGGTCGTTGATGGGGTGCAGACGATCGTCCCCGATCCCGACGTCGACCTTTCCACGCTTGAGTCCGGCGGCGACTTGGTTGTCGTCCGGGACGAGGCGACCGTCTCCGGCACGCTCGGTGCCGACCGCCAGGTCGTCATCGCCGACGGCGCGACGGTCACGCTTTCGGACATGACGATAGACGATGGCGACTCGAAGGGTCTTACCTGCCTTGGCGACGCCACGATCATTCTCGAAGGCGAGAACTTCATCCGGGCGAATGTCGATGACTACGCCGGTATATTCGTTCCCGAAGGGCACACCTTGACGATCAAGGGCTCCGGATCGCTTGAGGTCCGGGGCGGGGAGTATGCCGCAGGCATCGGCGCCGGCCTCTCCAACGATTCGTCCGACGCCGGCGACATCGTGATCGAAGGCGGCGTCATCAAGGCGGTCGGCGGCTTCGCCTCCGCCGGCATCGGCGCGTCCCAGATGGCAAGCTGCGGCACGATTGCGATTTTGGGCGGTTCCATCACGGCGATCGGCGGCGAGCATGCCAACGGCATCGGCGCCGGCTGGGACACGCATTGCGCCGGCGTGACGATCGAGAATGGCATCGACTACCTCTCCGCAACGTGCCGCAGCGACGACGTGAACGAATGCGTGCCGATCGGTACGCAGGCGGGCAGCGTCTCCGGGGTTTCGGTGTACGGCGGCCTCGTCGAGGAATCGTCGGAAACCGTCAACGGGGACATCATCACGAGGAACCGCACCTTCCTGCCGGCCGAGCTGGATCTTTCCAAGCTGCCGGAGGACATGACGGAACTCACGCTGCAGGACGGTATGACGATCAAAGGCACGCTCGGACACGTCTGCAAGGTGTCCATCGCCGACGGCGCGAGCATCGGCCTGTGGAATGTCAACATACTTGGCGAAAACGACTCGAGCTACTCCTGGGCGGGCCTCACCTGCCTTGGCGACGCGACGATAAGGCTCAGGTACGGCGTGAGCAATATCTGCGGGTTCTATGAAGACTATCCGGGCATCTATGTGCCGACGAATGCGACGCTGACCATCGAAGGCTTCTCGGCACGCCTCAAAGCCTCCAGCAACGGCTACGGCTCCGGCATCGGCGGCGGCTACAATCTCAGCTGCGGCAATATCGTTGTCAACGGCGGCGAAATCTATGCCTACGGCGGGAAAGAGTCCGCCACCGCGAGCGGCAAGGAACGCTCTGCCGCCGGAATCGGGACGGGATTCTATCCCAACAGCGGCGACGTCACGACTTGCGGCGACATCACGATAAACGGCGGCACGATCTATGCTTACGGCGGCAGATACTCCGCCGGCATCGGCAGTTCACTGCGCAGCACGTGCGGCATGATAACGATAGGTCCCGGCATCACGCTTGTCCGTGCCTACTGCAATACCACGACAGACAACAGCGATTCTATGCCTGAATATCCCATTGGCGCGGGGTATTTAGGGGATTGTTCCGGCGTCGCCATCGACGAGAGCCTGTTCACGGAATCGACGGATGCCAATTCCATACGCATATTCCCGCTCCAGGATGTCGATTTGTCGGCGGCGACGGGCAAGATAACTCTCAGGAACGGGGACTGCGCCACCGGCATGCTGGCGGGCGACTACCAGGTGGAAATCGCCGCCGGCGCGAGGGTATGGCTGAGAAACGCGACGATCCAGCCCGTGACCACAGGCGAAGGCAGCCGCAATTACAAATGGCCCGGCATCAAGTGCCTGGGCGATGCGACAATCGTGCTCGAGGGCGTGAACAACGTCAAGGGCTTCGCTTGGCATTCCGGCATCTACATAAAGAAGAACAAGACGCTCACCATCACGGGCGAAGGTGCGCTGAATGTGAACGGCGACACGTTCGGCAGCGCGGCCATCGGCGGATGCTTCAGCAGAAGCGGCGTGGACAACGAAGACAAGTGCGGCAATATCGTCATTGAGGGCGGCACGATAAACGTAGACAAGACGACGTGGTACAGCGACTACGCACCTGCGATCGGGGCGAGCGCCGCCACTTCGGACGGTTCGAATTCCAGCGCGCAAGATGGATGTCCCGGACAGGGATGCGGCGACATCACCATCCGCGGCGGTTCCATCACGGTTGTCGGCTCGAACAAGTCCGCCGCCATCGGCGCGGGCTGCGGAACGACCTGCGGCAACATCACGATCGAACCCGGCGTCGAGAAGCTCGTCGTCCAGTGGGATCATACGAATGTCGCCAACCCGATCGGCAAGGGCGGCAACATTTCGGGTCAGACTTCCAGCTGCGGCACCGTTACGCTGACCGGCATGGAGGATTTTGAGGATGAAACACGCAATAATGTGGGCTCTGGAATGGCGTCCAACAAGATGAAGAAGCGGACATACTACCAGGATTGGGACGGTGACCTTTCGACGCTGAGCCGCAACATCACGGTAAGGCACGACATGGCCATCTTCGGTTCGTTCACGGCCAGTTCGACTTCGGCCGACTACGGCATCACGATAGCCGACGGCGTGACGGTGACGCTCGACGGCGCGTCGATAACCAAGCTCAAGAATGCAGGCTTGACCTGTGCCGGCAATGTGACGCTCATCCTGCGGGGCGAGAACACGATCGACGTAACCAAGGATGATACCAGTTCTTCCGACCCGACCCAGCCTGCGATCCGCGTGCCGTTCGGGTCGTCCCTTACGATTAACGGCACGGGAACGCTTGTGGCCCAAAATGCCTACGGGAGCTCGTCCGCCGCCATCGGTGAAAAACCGTATGAACCATCTGGTGGCGGCAGCATTTACATCGTCGGCGGCACCGTCACCGCTTACGGCGGCATTGGCGCGGCGGCCATTGGATCCTCTGATTTCAGAGGCGCGAACGAATATACCAGACTGGAAATCGGGCCGGATGTCGTGAAGGTGGTGGCTGCCGCCCCTGGCGGGACTTTCTACGGCGTCGCCTATCAGCATTCCCACTTGATCGGGCCTGCGAATACCTGTAGGCCGACGTCCCAGGGTGGAGGGTTTTCCATCGATCCAAGTTTGGTCGCCGTTGACACCGAGGTGGAACTGCCGTATTACGACACAACTCAAACATACCTTGTCCGGACGCTTGCCCCCGACCGCATCGGCGCTGCCTTCGATGCGTGGAAGGCCGAGCAGAACGCCGGCGGCGCGAACTTGAGCGGCGCGTGGGACGCGACGGACGCGAACGGAGTGCCGAATGCCTTCCGCTACGTGTTCGACAGGGCGGACGCCGCCTTCGCGGGCGTCGTCATCATCGGCTTCGAGGCCGACGGCGAGGGCGCGGTGGCCATTCAGACGCTGCCCATCGTGAACGGTAAGGAATTCTTCACGTTCACCATCGTCGCGTCCGACAATGCAGACGGCACGGGCAACGTGATGGAGTATCCGCTCTCGGTCGACGACCCCGAAGGCATCACGATCATCGAGGAAGAGTACAACCCCCACCGCTTCTTCCGCGTCAGGATCGACGTGAAGTAGGTGCTCGTGCGGGAGCGGCCCACGGGCCAACCACGCCCCCTTGCACCCGCAAGGGGGCTTTGGTATAATGTGCGCTGATGAACAACGGCAACCTCAAGATCCCCTACGGTGTAAGCGACTTCAAGACCCTTCGGAAGGAAGGCTTGTACTTCGTTGACAAGTCCGGGTACATCCGCGCGCTGGAGCTGTGTGGACGGTTCCTCTTCTTCGTGCGCCCGCGCCGGTTCGGCAAGTCGCTGTTCCTGAACATGCTTCGCTGCTACTACGACCTCGCGGAGAAGGACAACTTCGACGCGCTCTTCGGCGACCTCGACATCGGGAAGGCCCCCACGGAGAACAGGAACCGCTACCAGGTGCTGGCACTTGACTTCTCGCAGGTGAACAAGGGGCCTGGCAAGACCTTGGAGGAACGCTTTGCGTCGTACATCGGCGGATGCCTTGATGGTTTTGTGCGCACATACGCCGACATGTACGGCGAATCATTCGTGAACAGCGTGCTGGCCGCGCAGTCCGCCGACAAGTTCAACATGCTCGTGCTTGAGGCCAGGCGTCTCGGCTACCACCTCTACCTGATGCTCGACGAGTACGACAACTTCACGAACGCGATGCTCCGCGCCGATGGGAACGTCGACTACCGGTCGATCACGCACGGGCAGGGCTTCTACCGCGAGTGGTTCAAGTCGTTCAAGGGAAACTTCGACCGCATCTTCATGACGGGCGTCTCTCCCGTCACGATGGACGACCTCACGAGCGGGTTCAACATCGCCTCCAACATCTCGCAGTCGCCGCTCTGCAACTCGATGGTCGGCTTCTCCGAGGCGGAGGTGTTGAAGATGTACTCTGACTTCAAGGGCACGGGGATGTTCACGGAGGGCGATCCTGCCGAGATTGTGCGCGCAATCAAGCCGTGGTACGACGGCTACTGCTTTGCGCGGAAGAAGCGCGGCGAGGAGAGCGTGTTCAACAGCGACATGTCGCTTTATTACCTGAATGCGCTGGTCCAGACGGGCGAACCGCCAGAGGACTGGGTGGACCGGAACATCGCGACCGACTACGACAAGCTCGAGACGATCGCCGAGATCCAGCGGCGCATCGACCCGGAACGGGCGGAGAACGTCATGTCCCCGATTGAGGCCCTTGCCGCCGAGGGCGAGATCTGCTTCCCGCTCAAGGAGTCGTTCGACGCCGATGCGATCAGGGAGCCCGACAACTTCCTCTCGCTTTTCTACTACTACGGCATCATCACGATGAAGGAGCGCCGCGAGGGCGCCGACTGGTTCAGGATACCGAACGTCTGCGTCAAGCGCCAGGTGTTCGACTATCTCCGCAGCCGCTACGAACATTCCCGTTCCCCGAACTGGCAGGAATGGGCTCACCTCGCCCGCATGTTCGCATACCGTGGCGAGTGGCGTCCGTTCCTCGAACGCCTTGCGGCGGACTTTGCGGACACGACGCCCGTTCGCGGCGGCATCCAGGGCGAGCACCGCATCCAGGGCTACATGCAGGCGGAGTTCGGGCATCTTGACTTCTACCTCATGGCCCCCGAAATGGAGCTCTCGCGCGGGTTCTGCGACTTCTGCCTTTTCCCGGAGCGCTACCGTTCCGCCGACGTGCCGCACAGCTACCTCGTGGAGTTGAAGTTCTCCAAGGCGGACGCCACCGAATCTGACCTTGCCGCGAAGTACCAGGAAGGCCTCGACCAGCTCGCGAAGTATCGCGCCGACAAGTCGGTGCCGACGCTCGCGCGCGGCACGACCCTGCACCAGATCGTGTTCCAGTTCAAGGGCTCGGAACTCGTCCGCATCGAACAGGTCGCCGAAGAGCCGATGCCGTAGTTTGTGACTCGTGGTTCGTGCGGGAGCGGCCGCGCTTGTCGCGGCCGAATGATTGGGCCGCGACAAGCGCGGCCCCTCCCGGCCCCCCGTTGGGATTGCAAAACAGGGTTCACAGATGCGCCCGAGTATGGTATAATTACTCCCATCCAACACCTAAAAGGAGGTTCAAAAACACATGTCGAACAAATCAATGGTCGCGGCGCTGGCCGCGGCGTGCGCGCTGGCCGCGACGGCCGATACGCTCGTGTTCAAGAGCGGATCCCGCCTCGAGGGCGAGGTCGTGCGCATTGCAGGCGGCGAGGTCACCTTCAAGTCCGACGACATCGGCGAAGTGAAGGTCAGCACGGACAAGCTCGCCTCGATCGAGACGAAGAAGCCGTCGACCGTCCAGTACAACGACCTCTCGCGCCGCGACGGCGTGGTGGCGATGAAGGACGGCAAGTACACGCTCAACAAGGAAGAGCTCGACATCGACGACGTCAAGGCCGTCAATCCCGAGGCGGAGGCCTGGCACGGCAGCGTGAACCTCAGCGGCACGGCCGCACGCGGCAACACGGTCAGCGAGAAGGCCACGGTGCTTGCGGATGTCAGCCGCCGCTGGGAAAAGGACCGCTTCGGGGCCAACTTCGGCTACTACTTCGCGCAGAACGGCACGGACCGCTACAACAAGGAGAAGACCGAGGACCGCATTGAGCTCGGCAGCCAGTTCGACCACTTCTGGGCGACGAAGGTGTACTCCTACATCAACGGCAAGTACGAGCGCGACGGCATCAACAACCTGCGGTACCGCTACCGTCTCGGCTTGGGCATGGGCTACCAGTGGCTTGACGGACAGACGTTCGAGAGCACCGGCAAGTGGACCTTCAACCAGGAAGTCGGCCTCACCTACATCAAGGAGAAGTACGAGCATTCCTCCGACGACGACCGCTGCGCGTTCCGCTACGCGCACCACGCCGCCTGGACGCCCCGCTGGGTCGACAAGCTCTCCTTCACGCACAACCTCGAGTACCTCCCCGACGTGAGCGACTGGGCGGAATCCTATCTGATCGACGCCGACGTCGGCTGCGAGTATGCGCTCTCCGCCGCGTGGACGCTTTTCGGCAAGATCGAATGGGACTACAACTCGGAGCCCGGTCCGCACACGAAGCATAGCGACTTCCGCTACACGCTCGGTATCGGCTACAAGTGGTAATCGCCTTCGCATATCCACCTCTGCCCTCGGAGAGGGGCGTCCCGCTCCTCTCCCAGAACCGGCAGTTCCAGTGGTTTTCGCGCCCCACCTACATCTTTCCCGTCGTGCCCGCCACCGCGGCCACGATGGCGAAGAAGGCGGGGCACGATGCTATATGGCTGGACGGCATCGCCGAGGAGTGGACGCCCGAGGAATTCGAGCGGCGACTCGTCGACGCGAAGCCGGACGTCGTCGTGGTCGAGACGAAGACGCCCGTCGTCAAGCGCCACTGGAAGTGGGTCGAGGCGTTCAAGTCCACGCCCGCCGGCGCGCGCGCGAAGGTGGTGCTCGTGGGCGACCACGTCACGGCGCTGCCAGACGAGACGATGGCCGCATGTCCCGTCGACTACGTCCTCACGGGCGGCGACTGGGACTTTCTCCTCCTCAACCTCGTCGGGTCCGGATTCGATCCGGCGAAGTTCGAGCCGGGCGTCTGGTACCGTGCGGACGGCGAGGTGCGGAACACGGGGCGCTTCAAGCTCGACCACGACCTCAACGCCGCGCCGTGGATCGACCGCGACCTCTGCCACTGGAAGCTCTACGCCGTGAAGAACGGCAACTTCCGCCGCACGCCCGGCACGTACATCATGTCCGGCCGCGACTGCTGGCACGCGAAGTGCACCTTCTGCAGCTGGACGACGCTCTACCCGACCTACCGCACGCGCGACCCGATCGACGTGGTGAACGAGATCGAGGATCTCGTGAACCGCTACGGCGTGAAGGAGATCATGGACGACTCCGGTTCGCTCCCCGTCGGCGCGTGGCTCACGACGTTCTGCAACGAGCTCATCCGGCGCGGGCTCCCCAAGCGCGTGCGCATCGACTGCAACATGCGCTTCGGGCGCCTCACATACGACGACTACACGCTCATGCGCAAGGCCGGCTTCCGGCTCGTCTTGTTCGGCGTGGAGTCCGCCAACCAGGAGACGCTCGACCGCTTCTGCAAGGCCCTCAAGGTGGAGGACGTGGAGAAGGGGGCCGCCTGGGCCACGAAGGCCGGGCTCGACGTGCACCTGACGTTCATGTTCGGGCACGCCTGGGAGGGCCCGAAGGAGATCGCCAACACCGTGGCCCTCGCGCGCAAGCTGCTCGCGAACGGACACGCCTCCACGCTCCAGTGCACGATGACGATTCCCTATCCCGGCACGCCGCTCTTCAGGCAGCTCAAGGAATCCGACGGCCTCACGACGCTCGACTGGGACGAGTACGACATGCGCCGCGCCATCACCAAGACGCCGCTTGTCACGGAAGACGAGATCAAGTGCGCGGTGCGCGCCGTCTACCGCGGCTTCCTCCAGCCCCGCGCGATCCTGCACCGTCTGATGACCACGCGCAATCTTTTCGACTTCGGTTTCTACTACCGCGGCATCCGCTCGCTGCTCGGCCACCTGCTTGACTTCCGCAAAACCTCCGGCTGCGAAAAAAAGGGAAAATGACCCCTTGCGCCGCGGCGTCCGATATGGTATCATATACGCCGTTTTCACCACGTTCGGGCGTGGCGCAGTGGTAGCGCAGTTGACTGTTAATCAATTGGTCGCTGGTTCGAATCCAGCCGCCCGAGCCATTTAAGGGGGGTAGATTAATTCGGGGCTACCCCTTGCGCATGGGGGCGAATTTTGATAGAATGCCCGTGCTTCAGTTTTCTCTGGGGACGTTGTCCTGCGGGTTTCGTCAGGCCGTGTGGTCTGGCCCGCGAACAACGCGAAAGAGGGCGTGCAATTGCATCAGGAGGAAAACCATGCGAAAGCTGTCAATAGTCGCTGCGGCCATGTTTGCCGCAACCACGTTCGCGTCCACAATCGACCTTTCGACCGTGACCGAAGATACGGAGTTCACTAACGGCGACGTCGTCACGGGCACGCTCCTCCTTGGAGCCGGCGGTCAGTTTCCGAAGTTGACGATTGCCGACGGCGCGTCGGTGACGCTTCGTGATGCTGTCGTGAACGTGCGGGGATTGAGCGGAAGCAGTTTCGCATGGCCGGCCATCGCCTGCAATGGCAATGCCACGATTGTTCTCGAAGGCGAGAATACGGTTAATGGCCTGTACGGCGACTATCCGGCCATCTATGTCCCATACGTTGGCAGTCTGACGATCAAGGGAACCGGTGCGCTCACGGTATCGGCCAACGGCTCAAGTGCGGCCATCGGCAGCGGCAAGGGCACTTCCGACAACCTCGACACCAGCTCCGTGAAGTACGCGGGTAGCATTTCAATCCAAGGCGGAATGATCACGGCGAAGGGCGGATCGAGCGGCGGCGCGGGAATCGGCACCGGCGCCGGAGGCGAGGTCGGCATCATTTCAATCTCCGGCGGAACGGTCGTCGCTACCGGCGGCAATCAGGCAGCCGGAATCGGCACCGGGCTCAACGGCAGGTGCACGGGCTATTTCGGCATACTGGAGGGAATCACGCGCGTGACCGCGACATGCGGATACGACTTGGCTGAGACGACGGCTCCGATCGGGGCGGGCCATGGCGGCACGGTTGCTTATCCCGTTCAAGTGGCAACCTCGTTGTCCGATACGACGAGCGGGCGGACGCGCACCATTGAGGCTCCCGTGCTCGATCTTTCGAACCTTGTCATTTCGACCGGGGACCACAGCAAGTATGTGGAAAGCGGGTACGCCATCACGGGAACGCTCAACCAAACAGCCAGAATCCAGATCGCCCGCAATGCCACCGTGACGCTGCGCGACGCGGTTATCGACTGCGCGAGCTCTAGCTCCCTCTGCGACTCTGCGGGAATCACCTGTCTGGGTTCGGCGACGATCATCCTCGAAGGCGAGAGTTTCGTCGGGGGTTTCCAGAAGAATCCCGGCATATACGTTCCAGATGGATATACACTGACCATCTGCGGCACGGGCTCGCTTACGGCGTCGTCTAACGGCTCTGGCGCGGGCATCGGCGGCGCTGCGGACATCAACAGCATGAATGGCGTGTCTTGCGGTAACATCACGATCGCCGGAGGCAGCGTCACAGCGACAGGCGGCAGTTACAGCGCGGGCATCGGGAGCGGCAACGGCGCGTGCGGAACGATCACGATCGACGGCGGAACCGTGGTCGCGACGGGCGGACAGAACGCCGCCGGCATCGGCAGCGGGTACAAGGGTTCGTGCAGCATGGTCATGGTCCGGGACTGCATCAACAGCGTAAAAGCCACGGCGGGCCAGACCGACGCGATGGTTGGCGCAGACCCGATCGGAGCCGGTTACAACGGCCGCTGCGGCAGCGTGTCGGTGGATGACGTTCTCGGCGACGAGACGAGGGGGACCACGCGGACAATCGTGAAATGGCACACCTGCAATCTTTCCGGTGCCACGGAAGGCGTGGTCTACGGCGACGGCAGCGTTATCACAGGCACTTTTGATGGCGACTACGCCATTACCATCGCCGACGGAGCGACGGTGACGCTTTTGGACGCATCCATCCACCCCAGCGGGCCGCAGGACGGATACGGAAGTTTCGACGGCCTCACGTGCGAAGGCGACGCCACGATCATCCTCGAAGGCTCCAATACCGTCAACTCCGTTAACGCGGGATATCCGGCCATTTACGCTCATTACGGAAAGACGCTGACGATCAAAGGTACGGGTTCGCTTGTCGCGAACGGGGCTTACTATGGGGCGGGTATCGGTTCTGGCGGAAGCCATATGCCCTTCGGCAACATCGTCATCGAAAGCGGCAGGATAATCGCGACGAGCGGCGATGGCACCGCCGCCATCGGATCGGGGGGCAGCGAGGGCGACGCTACTTCATACTTCGGTGGCAACATAACAATCAACGGTGGTATCGTCGTCGCCAGCAGCGGGGAAGGCGGGGCTGCCATAGGTTCAGGCCGGCGCACAAGATGCGGCAGCATCGCAATCAACGGAGGTGCAGTCACCGCAACGGCGCGTTCAAACGCACCGGGAATCGGCGCGGGACAGTTAGGCGTCTGCGGCGGGATTACGATACGGACAGGCGTCGCCCGCATCACGGCAACATGCGGCGACGGGTGCGAAAATCCGATCGGCGCCGGGAGCGACGGATCGACATGCGGTACGATTACAGTCGCCAGGTCCCTTGACGACGACAGGGGCTCGCCGACGCGCGTCATCAAGTCGAAGACGATCGACCTTGCGTACCTCGATGGCGACTATACGGCGCAGGACGGCGACGTCATCCAGACTGGCGATACGGCGTACAACGTGACGATTCCGGCTGGCGCCACGGTGACGATCAACGGCGTGACGGTGACGGGCGCGGCCGGCGGAACGGTCCTTCCTGCGCCGACGTTCGCAGCGGACGGCGATGCGGCGACCACGAAGTTCGTGCAGGGCGAGAACGGCAAGTGGACGCTTACGACGTTCGCGGAGATGTCGAACGACGCGCTGGGCGCGGACGTGGCGGACGGACAGATCCAGGTCTACGCCGCGCCCACGGTCGAGGGGCTGGACGCAGCTTCGCCGATGACGAGCGGCGTGACGGTGAAGGAGAAGAAGAGCGCCGTCAAGACGGTCATCGAGGTGACGCCGTCCGGCAATCCCCCGAGCCAGTTCTTCAAGGTGAAGTTCGGGGAATAAGCCTGGCAGTCTCGCGCGATTCCGACGTCTCGTCCCAAAGGACCTAGACGAAGCGGAGGATGGCGGGGGTCACGTCCACGAGCGATTTCACGTGTGTGCGGAGCTCCTCCTCGCGGGGGCCGTAGGCGATGAAGGGGACCGGGTTGCGCGTGTGGCCGCGCTCGTTCATCTCCTCGATGTTGCCGTGGTCGGACGTCATCAGCACGGTGATACCGGCGGCGCGGGTGAAGCGCACAAGGGCGGCGAGGAACCTGTCGTAGAGACGCAGCACGGCACAGGCGCGGCCGTAGTCCATCGAGTGGCCGGCGACGTCCGTCTGGAAGAATTCGTACAGCGTGAAGTCGTTGACGCGCGCGATGCCGAAGAGGTGGGCGGCCGCGTCCTCCGGCGTGATGACGGGGATTTCCGGATAGCGGTCCTGGATCGTCTCGCGCGTGAGGTCCTGCATCACCGCCGCGTCGTCGAACAGGTCGTCGGTGGTGGACACCACCTCGGGCGCGGTGAGGGCCATGACCGTGGTGACGCTCTTGAAACGGCGGGCGACGAGCTCGTCGGCGGACTCGACGAGGTAGGCGTCGGCGAAGCGCACGCGCTTGCCGCGCGCCTTGAGCTGCAGGAACAGGTTGTCCTCCTCGATCTTCTTCCGGAGCGACGGCCCGGGGAAGCCCTCGCAGTGCCGGCCCATGAAGACGGGCGCGTTCACGCCGGTGAACATCGTGGCCTGGCCCGTGGCGGACTGCGGAAGGCCCGGCGTGGAGAGACAGGCATCGATGGGGACGGCGTGCTGCGCGATAAGACGGCACAGCGTGGGACAGACCTCGGGGTTTACCGGGTTGTCAGGTGCGGGGGCGCGCATGCCCACGCCGTCGATGAAGAGGAAGACGATTCTCAAAGACCGACAGCCTTCGCTTCCTTTTTGAGTTCCACGAGGGCCTTGGGGTCGTCCTTGGCCTTTTCAAGCGCGGTTGCGTACAGTTTCTTCGCCTCGGCGAGGTACTTGGCCTCGTTCGCGGCGTCCTTGAGGTCGCGTGCGATCTCCGCGCACCGCATGAAGTTCTTCGCGATCACCCACTCGCGCGAGTAGATGATGCCGGTGGTGGGGTCGCAGTCCTCGAAATCCTTCTGCTCGTCGGACTGCATGAACGCGATGAACACCAGCAGCTGCCTGATGGCCTCCTCCTTCTTCCCCTCGTTGAGCGCCTTGTGGTAGCGCAGCTTCGCGGCGGTTCCCTTGCACCAGCCGGGAGAGTGGCTGGGGAGTCCCTTTTCAAGCAGGTCGATTGCGCCGTCGTAGTTGCCGACGAGGAAGAACGCGTCGAGCCTGCGGTCGAGCATCGTCTGCCTGGCGTCGTCCGAGAGCTTCGGCAGCAGCGTGGCGGTGAAGTCGAGGATGTTGCTGAGCATCTTGGTGTCGGTGCCGTTCGAGAAGCCGATGATGGCCTCCTCGGCGAGCTGTCCGACGAGGTCCGGCGACACCGCCGTGGTGCGGCCGGGCTTGAACGGGACGAAGCTGTTTCCGTAGAGCGCGCAGAGGGCGCCAGTGTCCGCCAGCTTCTTCAGATAGGGGATCACGTCGTTGGGGCGCCCCGGACAGATGTCGCGGAAGGTCTTGACGGCCGACTTGCGCACGAACTGACGGCACCGGCGTTCGACGGCGACCTGGCTGTTGGCGTCCTTAAGGCCGGCGATGAGCGTGTTCGCGTCCGCGAAGAGCATGTGGGCGGATTCCGCGTCGTCCTGCGCGCGCTTGACGGAGCCGTCGAGGAACGCGTTCAGCAAATTGACCGGCACCTTCTCCGGGTCTGCGTCGACGAGCGTCTTCACGACGAGGGCGTTCAGCGCGCGCATGTTCTCGGTGGACACGGCGCTTTCCGCAATGCGGGGATACGTTGACGCGATGAGGCGGAGGATGAATTCGTCAGACGGCGGCGGGAAGTCGGTCTTGCTGAATTCCGCCATTTTCTTTTCGCCGAAGCGTGCGCAGAACGCGCGCGAGGAGGCGATCCCCCGCAGGTAGGCGACGGCTTTATCCGGATCTTCGTCGCAGAGTTTCTGGCTCGTCTGGTCGATCATCCGCTCCCCGAACGCCTGGAGGCGCTGGGTGATCACGGCCTGTGCGTCTTCCGCCGCAAGTTTCGCGCGGAGGCGTCCGGCGTCGACGATGAGCTGGCGAACGGCGGCGGCATCGGTCTGCGCGCGCGCGAACGACGGTGCGAGGAGCGCGTCGATCAGCGCGTCGCGCACGTCGGCGGAAATGCCCTCTTCGGAGAGGAAGTCGAGGACGGTCGACTCGAACGCGCGGGACTGTTCCGCGGCTGCGCCGTCGCCCGCGAGGACGGGCTGGAGGTCCTTGACGAGCCAGCCGAGGAATTCCGGCCTGACGGACGCGAGGGGGCCGGCCGGAAGCGTCGCCAGCTTGTCGCCGAACAGGGCGGTGACGGCCTTCGTCGAGAGGAGCTGCTTCAGGTAGGGGATCACCTTGCCCGGCTGGTCGCTGCAGAGCGCCTGGCATGTCTGCACGATCGCCTGCTCGCCGAAGGACTGGAACGCGCCCACGAACTCCGTGCGCGCCTCGTCGTCCTCGAGGTCGGCGAGCAGGTCCGCGCCGCCCGCGAAGAGCTCGGCCGCGAGGGCGGCGTCGCCGAAGGCGCGCGGGGCGATAGCGGGGAAGTCCGTGCGCCAGCGTTCGGCCACTTCGCGCGGCGAATGGCTGGGGAGGACCGCGAAGTGGTAGAAGGGGAACTGGAGCGACGTACCGCAGAGCTGGGTCGTCTGCGTGCGGAGCGACTTGAGCTCGGCGAGGCGCGCGCGCGCGCCGGCGAGGTCCAGGACGTTCGTGGCGGCCTGCTGTTCGCCCTCGGCCGGGGCGGGCTGCGGCGCGGAAGTCTCCTGTCCGTGGCAGAGAACGGCGAAGGCCGCGGCGGCGATGGTGGTGGCGAAGCGTGTTTTTTTCATGGTGATGAGTTCCTTGTCAGACGGTTGCCGTATAGTATAAGGCGAAATGACATTTGACGCAAGGGGGAGAATGAGGTATTATACGCACTTTCCGGCGGCGGAGGTTCGTTCCGCGCGCCAGAGAGGAGAGACGAAATGAAGGAAATCGGAGTTGGCATACTTGGATTCGGCACCGTCGGCGCCGGCGTGGCGGAGGGCCTGCTGCGCAACCGCACGCTGATGGCCGAACGCCTGGGCGTGGACATCGCGCTGAAGCGCATCGCGGACCTCGACATCACGACGGACCGCGGCGTGCGCGTGGACCCGGACGTGCTCACCACGGACGCGCAGTCCGTGATCGCGGACCCGGACGTGCGCATCGTCGTGGAGACGATCGGCGGCACGGGCATCGCGCGCACGCTCGTCCTGGCGGCGCTCAACGCTGGCAAGGCCGTGGTGACCGCCAACAAGAAGCTCCTCGCGGAACACGGCAAGGAGATCTTCGACACGGCGAAGAAGAACGGCGTGGACATCTACTTCGGCGCGTCCGTGGGCGGCGGCATCCCGATCATCCGCAGCCTCCGCGAAGGGCTCGCCGGCAACGAGATCCTCCAGATCCACGGCATCCTCAACGGCACGTGCAACTACATCCTCACGCGCATGGAGAACGAGGGCAAGCCGTTCGACGAGGTCCTCGCCGACGCCCAGAAGCTCGGCTACGCCGAGGCGAATCCGTCCCTCGACATCGACGGCTTCGACACCGCGCACAAGGCCTGCATCCTCTCCGCCCTCGCCTACGGCTTCCAGCCGTCGCTCGACCAGGTGCAGGTGGAGGGCATCCGCAACCTCTCCGGCATCGACGTGCGGTACGCCGCCGACTTCGGGTACCGCATCAAGCTCCTCGCCGTCGTCGCGCGGCACGACGCGGACATCGAGGTGGGCGTGCATCCCACGCTCGTGCCGTTCTCCCACATGCTCGCGAGCGTGAACGGCGTGTTCAACGCCGCGATGGTGCGCGGCGACCTCGTGGGCGACACGCTCTTCTACGGACGCGGCGCGGGCCGCCTCCCCACGGCCTCCACCGTCATCGGCGACATCGGCGACATCGCGCGCAACATGGCGCACGGCGAGACGCGCTACACGCGCGGCGTGCCCGAGTACGGCGAGGGCGCCACGAAGCTCCGCGCGCCCGGCGACATCGTGAGCCGCTTCTACCTCCGTTTCATGGTGGCCGACCGCGCCGGCAGCTTTGGCACGATCTCCACCACGCTCGGCAACCACGGCGTGTCGATCTCCGCCGCCACGCAGAAGGACGAGGACGGCGGCGGAACCGGCTTCGTGCCCGTGGTGGTGCTTACGCACCCCGCGCCCGCCAAGGCGCTCGACGCCGCGCTCTCGGAAATCGCCCAGGCTGGTGTCGTGGGCGAGACGCCCATCAGGCTCCGTATGCTCTAGACGCCCGTTCGGGGCAAAAAACAAGAAGCCTCCGTCGAAAGACGGAGGCTTCTTGCTGTTTGGGCGGGCGGGAATCAGGCTTCCGGCTTGGTCTTCCTCAGGCCAAGGCCGCGGTCGCCTTCCTTCCACTGGCCGCGCTTCTGAAGCAGATTGACGCGCTCAAAACGCTTGAGGACGTTACGCCTGGACGTAATCTTGCTGGAACCTCTCAGACTGCGATGCTGACTCATTTTCTTCTTCTCCTGTTCGAAAAAATTGTGTCAATAGTTTACCAAAACCCGCCCCCCGCCGCAAGGGGGTATTCTTAAAATCTGCAAAATCGTCTTCGCCGGGGGGCGACGACCTAGATTTCCCGCTTGCGCTGCGCGCGCGGATTTGGCATACTAAACGTTCCGGGCCTTCTGTCGCGCAGGGTCGTTTCCGCGAGTTCCGCCAAGCCGCGTGGCTTGCCTCGCGAACGGCGCGAAGGAGGGTCCTGCAAAGGCCTACCTCATATATGAAGAAGCTGAAAGACTACGAGTTCTGGTTTGTCGTCGGCAGCCAGTTCCTTTACGGACCCGAAGTGCTGGACACCGTCGCGAAGCGCGCGGCGGAGATGGCCGACAAACTGAACAAGGGCGGCAAGCTCCCCTGCAAGATCGTGTTCAAGACCGTCGTCAAGACCTCCGAGGAGGCCACCGAGACCATCAAGGCCGCGAACGCCTCCGACGCCTGCGCGGGCGTGATCACGTGGTGCCACACGTTCTCGCCGTCCAAGATGTGGCTCAACGGACTCAAGCTTCTCCAGAAGCCGTGGTGCCACCTCGCCACGCAGTACAACCGCTCGATCCCCGACACGGGCATCGACATGGACTTCATGAACCTCAATCAGGCGGCCCACGGCGACCGCGAGCACGGCTTCATCGGCGCGCGCCTGCGCATGACGCGCAAGGTGATCGCGGGACACTGGCAGGACGCGGACGTAGCCGCCCGCCTCGCGTCGTGGATGCGCGTCGCGGTGGGCGTCGCCTTCTCCCGCGCGCTCAAGGTCATGCGCTTCGGCGACAACATGCGCAACGTGGCCGTCACCGAGGGCGACAAGGTGGGCGTGCAGGAGGTCATGGGCTGGCAGGTCAACACATGGCCGGTCGGCACGCTCGTCGAGTACATCGACGCCGTCACGGACGCCGAAGTGGACGCGCTCGTGAAGGAGTACAAGAAGCTCTACGCCTTCAACACGAAGAACCTGGAGGCCGTCCGCTACCAGGCGCGCGAGGAAATCGCGATGAAGAAGATGCTGGACGCGGAAGGCTGCGCGGCCTATACCAACACCTTCGAGGACCTCTACGGCATGCAGCAGCTCCCCGGCCTCGCCTCGCAGCGCCTCATGGCGCAGGGCTACGGCTACGGCGCGGAGGGCGACTGGAAGGTGGCTGCGATGACGGCCATCGTCAAGGCGATGAGCGAGGGACAGAAGGGCGGCACCGCGTTCATGGAGGACTACACCTACGAGCTCGCGAAGGGCAAGGAGTACTCGCTCGGCGCGCACATGCTGGAGGTGTGCCCCTCCATCGCGGCGGCGAAGCCGAAGGTCGAGGTGCATCCGCTCGGCATCGGCGGCAAGGCCGATCCCGCGCGCCTCGTCTTCGAGGGACGCGCCGGCAAGGCGATCGTGATCTCGCTCGTCGACATGGGCGGGCGCCTGCGCATGATCGTGCAGGACATCGAGTGCGTGAAGCCCATCTACAAGATGCCGAACCTGCCCGTCGCGCGCGTGATGTGGCGGGCGATGCCCGACCTCAAGCGCGGCGTCGAGTGCTGGATCACGGCGGGCGGCGCGCACCACACCACGCTCACGTACGACGTGACCGCCGAGCAGATGCACGACTTCGCCGCCATCATGGGCATCGAGTTCGTCCACATCACGAAGGACACCACGGTCGAGAGCCTTGAGAAGGAGCTCTTCCTCAACGACCTCGCGTGGAAGCTGAAGTAAGGCGTTAAAAGGAAAGGTGTTCCAGATGGATGTGACGCGGAGGAATTTCCTGCTTGGCGGCGGAATGGCCGTCGGCGGCCTTGTGGCGACGTCGGCGTTGCCGGCGATGGCGGACGACGATCCGTCGCTGTTCCCGGGGCGGGGGCGCTTCGAGCGCCTGTCGCTCACCTATCACGCGATTGCGGCGGGTGCGACGAAGCCGTTCACCGTCCTGCACATCTCCGATACGCACCTCACGGCGGCGTATCCCGACGAAGGCGAATTTGAGCGGAAAACCGCCTACCGGCGCATCCGCACGTTCGGGGGACGCCAGGAGGAGGCGCTTCGCGACTCCATCGCGTGGGCCAAGGAGCACGTGGACTACCTCCTGCACACCGGCGACCTGATCGACTTCCAGAGCCGGGCGAATTTCGACCTCGTGAAGAAGTACTACGGCGAAGGCGGCGCGATGATGTTCGGGTGCCTCGGCAACCACGAGCACTACCGGGGCAAGAAGATGGCGAAAAAGGACGGCACGCCCATCGTGCCGGCGGTCGTTCCTGATTTGCTCAAGGAGGCCTATCCGTTCCCGAACGACTTCTGCTCGACCGTTGTCAACGGCGTGAACTTCATCACGATCGACGACTCGACGGATACGGTGTCCGCCGACCAGGCGACGCGCTTCGAGGCCGAGGTGAAGAAGGGGCTGCCGATTCTCCTCTGCATGCACTGTCCGTTCCCGACGCGCGAGATCGTCCGGGCCGCGAGCCGGTTCTGGCCGAGGACCAACCTGAAGGCCATCCGTGACATGAGCAGTTTCGTCGAGAGCGAGAAGTACAGGGACGCGACGACCAAGGACTTCGTCGCCTACCTGCGCGCGCAGCCGCTCCTCAAGGGAATCCTCTGCGGACACGGCCATGTGAACGTCGTGGACGACTTCTCGCCCACGGCGAAACAGTACGAGGTGGCGGGCAATTTCATGTTCTGCGGGCAGGAATTCACCATCCGGTAATGACGAATTTTCAAATTTCCAATTCCCCCTTGCAACGGCCTCCGGTTTTTGGTATAATACGCGCTCCGTTTTGGAAAAGTAAGGAAAAAAACATTCATGCCGACAATTAATCAGCTGATCCGCAAGGGGCGTCATCCCCTTGCCACGCATTCGAAATCGCCGGCGCTGAAGGCTTGCCCCCAGCGCCGCGGCGTTTGTCTGGTCGTCAAGACCATGACTCCCAAGAAGCCGAACTCCGCTCTCCGCAAGGTCGCCCGTGTGCGCCTCACGACGGGTGTCGAAGTGACGGCCTACATCCCCGGCGAAGGCCACAACCTCCAGGAGCACAGCGTCGTGCTCGTGCGCGGCGGCCGTGTGAAGGACCTTCCGGGCGTTCGTTACCACATCGTGCGTGGCGTGTTGGACTCGCTGGGCGTCTCCGGGCGCAACCGCAGCCGTTCCAAGTACGGCGTGAAGCGTCAGAAGGAAGAGAAGAAGTAAGGGTTAAGCCATGTCCAGACGCGCAAAGAAGATTGAGAAGCGGGTCTCCTTTGACCCGAAGTACAACTCCGAGCTGATCGCCCACGTCATCCGCATCATCATGAAGGATGGCAAGAAGACGACGGCTGAGAAGATCGTTTACGGCGCCATCGAGAAGATCAAGGCCGAAGTCGAGAAGAGCCCGGACAAGTTCATGGCCGGCGAGGGCGAGCAGAAGGCCCCCGTGACCGATCCGCTGGAGATCATCTCGGCCGCCATCGAGAACATGAAGCCGAAGGTGGAAGTGAAGACCAGGCGCGTGGGCGGCACCACGTACCCGGTGCCGGTGCCGATCAACGAGGTGCGCCAGCTTTCGCTCGCGCTCCGCTGGATGACCACGTTCGCCGCCGGCCGTCACGGCATGGGCATGCCCGCCGCCGTCGCCGCCGAGATCGTGGATGCGTTCCAGAACCAGGGCAACGTGATCAAGAAACGCGACGACGTCCATAAGATGGCGGCGGCCAACAAGGCCTTCGCGCATTACGCGTGGTAAGTCGGAAGGCACTTTTCCAAAACAGCGAAGAAGCCGGGGCTCACGCCTCGGCTTCTTTCGTTTCCGGAAAATCCGGATCATCCGGAAAATCCGGAAACCAGCGCAAGCCAATCATCGTTTGATAGCTGTTCGGCGCGGGCGGTCGACTGCACCTGGCCTTTGAAAATCGCGCCGAGCTGCTTGCGGCGGTGCTCAAAGGCCTGTTTCGTGATCTGGCGGAAGCGTGCGCGCCAGTCGGGTGAGAGCGCGTCGTTGCGGTGGTGGCGCACGAGGCGCACCACGGTGGAGCCGATTTCGGGGCGGGGCCAGAAGCAGGCGGCCTTGACGGCGCGAACGAGCTGCACGTCGTAGTCGAGCTGCGCCCAGACGCCCGCGAGGCCGCGCGTCTTGGAGCCTGGGCCGGCCGCGAGACGTTCCGCGACTTCGGTCTGGACAAGGACGACGACCGTCTCGGGGGCGTCTTGGGCCGCGACAAGCGCGGCCCCTCCCGTTCGGTCCACGCCGATGCGCTGCACGAGTTCGAGGAGGATGCGCGTGCCGGCCTGGTAGGGGAGGTTCGAGACGAGGGCGGGGAAGCCGTCGCAGGAACCGTCCTTGATGAGGTCGAGCGCGTCGCCGGCGCGAACCGTGAGGCCGGGCGGGTTGCCGAGTGCCTCGGCGAGGCGGTCCGCCAGCACGGGGTCCTTCTCGATCGCCGTCACGGCGAGGCCCCTGCGGAGCATCTCCTCGGTCAGCACGCCGAGACCGGGGCCGATTTCCAGCACGCGCGTGCCCGGCGCGAGCGCGGCGGCGTCCACGATGGCCTCGAGGGCGTTGCGGTCCACGAGGAAATTCTGCCCCAGCACCTTGTTCGGGTGGAAGCCGTGGTCGATGCACCACGCCTTGACCTGACTGGGACTCGTCAGGTTCATCACTTGTCTTCGGGGAAGGGGTAGATCTTGATGAACGCGGCATCGCGCAGACGCTGGATCCAGGCCCTGTACGCCTCCAGGCCCAGGCGCTTCTTGACGTTGCGCTCGATCTGGTCGTACGCCTCTGCAAAGGTGAGCTTCTTGGCGCTGGTCTCGGCGTCCTTGCGCACGATGAAGCCCCATCCGCCGAGGTCGACGAGCTTTGAGACCTCACCCACCTTGAGGGGGGCGATCACCTTCGCGATCTCGGGGCGGAACGCCACCTCCGGATTGACGTCCTTCCACACGCCGCCGTCCTTCGCGTGCGAATCGGCGGAGAACTTGCGGGCGAGGTCGGCGAACGGCTCGCCCTTCTTGAGGCGGGCGAGGACCTCCTCTCCGCGGGTGGAGACGGGTGGCGTCTTCCTGTCGCCCGGGTCGGCGGGCCTGAGCAGGACCACGCTCACCGTGGTCTTCGCCTCCGTGCGGTAGAGGTCGGCGTTCTCCCTGTACTCGCGGGCCATGTCCGCCGGGGTGGCCACCACGTACTTCTCCACGAACTGCTGACGCATGGAGGTGACGATCATGTCGTCGCGGATCATGTTGCGCCATTCGGTGAGGGGCGTCTTGATCTGGGTGAGCATGGCGTTGAGCTTGTTCATGTCGCCGTCGAACTTGTCCTTTACGATGTCGCGGATGCGGCCGTCGACCACCCATTCGGGGAAGGTGACCTTCTTTTCGGCCGCGAGCTGGAGGATGAGGCGGCGTTCGACGAGGAACTCGACCGTGTTGCTGTAGACTGTCTTGAAGTCATCGCCCGTCACCTTGATCGCGCCGCTGCGGCGGAGGTCGCCGATTGCGGTGCCGACGTCGTCCACGGTGATCACCGCGTCGTTGACTTTGGCGGCCAGGCCGTCGAGGACCACGCCGTGCGCGCACGCGCAGACGAGGAGTGCAAAAGAGAAGAGCGCTGTTTTCATGGCGGAAAGTATATCATTTTCACCCGCCGGTTGGCAACCTGGTCGCGCGTGATTTAGGAATTTGGAAACAACCATGACAACTTTCAAGAACAACATTGTCCTGCGGGCGCACCTTGAACATTCGGAATCGTGGCAGCTTGAGGACCGGCAAATGGGCGCGGGCGAGTAGATGCGCCTGTCGCGAAGCGATCAGGTTGGGTGAGCGCGAAGCGCGAACTGCGAAGCAGCCGCAAGGCCCCGCGCCCGCGCGCCAAAGGCCAGTTGTTTCAAATAGTTGTTTCCTCTCAACGGAAGGCCCTGCAGTGAACGCCAAGTATCTCTGTGAAATTCCCTGTTGCGCGGACGGCGGGGGTTGTGGTATACTTGTGCGCGTCTGAGGAAAAAAGACATGATGAACACCTTTAAGTTTGCGTGGCGTTACTACTTCGGCTTTACGGCCGGAGCGGCGTGCGCGTGCTGAAGAGGTGAATCGCAGATGAAACCTATCGGATAACGGCCCCGCTCCAGAACGAGCGAGGCCGTTTTCGTTCAAGCGAATCTTAAAAGGAGAAAAAAGAAAATGATCATCACACTGAAGAAGAACGCGGACAAGAAGCAGGTCGACTGCCTGCTCGGCTGGCTGCGCGACCACAAGGTGACCCCGCACGTGAGCGCGGGCGAGTCGGAGACCATCATCGGATGCGTGGGCGACGTGGCGCGCCTCGACATCGGCCTCGTGCAGGCCCTCAGCGTGGTGGAGGCGGTCCAGCGCATCCAGGAACCGTACAAGGAGGCGAACCGCAGGTTCCACCCGGAGGACACGGTGGTGGACTGCAGCGGATACAAGGTCGGCGGCGGCAACTTCCAGGTGATCGCCGGTCCGTGCAGCGTGGAGAGCGAGGAGCAGGTGCTCGCCATCGCGAAGGCCGTGAAGGCCGCCGGCGCCACGATGCTGCGCGGCGGTGCGTTCAAGCCGCGCACCTCCCCCTACTCTTTCCAGGGCCTCGGCAAGCGCGGCCTCGAGATCCTCCTCCAGGCGAAGCGCGAGACGGGGCTGCCCATCGTGACCGAGCTGATGCGCATCGAGCACCTCGAGCTGTTCAACGACGTGGACGTGATCCAGATCGGCGCGCGCAACATGCAGAACTTCGACCTCCTGAAGGAAGTGGGCGCGCACTCGAAGAAGCCCGTCCTCCTCAAGCGCGGCATGAGCGCCACGCTCCAGGAACTGCTGATGAGCGCCGAGTACGTGATGGCGAGCGGCAACCCGAACGTGATGCTCTGCGAGCGCGGCATCCGCACCTACGAGACGGCCACGCGCAACACGATCGACCTCACGGTGATTCCCGTGCTGCACCGCCTCACGCACCTGCCCGTGATCGTGGACCCCAGCCACTCCACCGGCGTGGCGCGGCTCGTGGAGCCGTGTGCGATGGGCGCCGTGGTGATGGGCGCGGACGGTCTCATCATCGAGGTCCACAACGACCCGCCCCATGCGCTGTGCGACGGCGCGCAGAGCCAGACGCCCGAGATGTTCGCCAAGACGATGCGCCGCGTGAACGCGCTCCGCCCGCTGGCCTACCAGCTGCACGATTAAAGGAGCGCAAAAGATGAAGGAACTGGAAGACATCCGCAAGGAAATCAACGAAATCGACGAGAACATGCGCGAGCTGTTCGTGCGCCGCCTCGCCGTGTCCGCCGAGGTGGCCGAGGCGAAGCGCGCGACCGGCATGCCGATCCTCAACCCGGCGCGCGAGCGCGAAATCCTCTCGCGCGTCGCGAAGGAGGTGGGGCCCGACATGGAGAACGAGGCGCGCCTCTTCTTCACGACGCTCTTCTCCATCTCGCGCGGACGCCAGCGCACGGCCATCCAGGGCGAGAACGCGCTCGTGGCGCAGATCGGCGACGCGATCAAGAACACGCCCGACCAGTTCCCGTCCTCGGCCACCGTGGCGTGTCCTGGCACGGAGGGCGCCTACTCGCAGCAGGCCACGAGCCGTCTCTTCTCTTTCCCCACGATCCTCTACTTCCGCGGCTTCGAGGACGTCTGCCGCGCCGTGGAGACGGGCATGTGCGACTACGGCGTGCTGCCGATCGAGAACTCCGCCGTGGGGTCCGTCCCAGCCATCTACGACGCGATGGCGCAGCATAAGTTCAAGATCGTCCGTGCGATGCGGATGCGCATCCGGCACGTGCTGCTCGCGAAGCGCGGCGTGAAGCTTGCCGACGTGAAGGAGGTGACAAGCCACCCGCACGCGATCGCCCAGTGTTCGGCGTTCCTCCTCGCGCATCCCGAGATGCGCACGATCCCCGCGTCGAACACGGCCGCCGCCGCCGCGGACCTCGCGTCGTCCGACCGCATGGACGAGGCTGTGATCGCCTCGCGCGCGTGCGCGGAGCTATACGGACTCGACGTGCTCGCGGAGGACATCTCGAACGTCGCCTCCAACTACACGCGCTTCATCTGCATCTCCAAGGACCTCCAGATCTACCCCGACGCGAGCAAGATGACGCTCCTGATGAGCCTCGCACACCACCCGGGCGCGCTGAGCGGCGTGCTCGCGAAGTTCGCGTCGATCGGCGTGAACCTCTCGAAGCTCGAGTCGCGTCCCGTGCCGGGCAGCGACTTCGAGTTCCGCTTTACGCTCGACATCGAGGCCTCGCCGCGCGACCCGCGCGTGGTGAAGTTGCTGGACGGCCTCGCCTCCGATCCCGAGGTCGAGCATTTCACCTACCTCGGCGCGTACGACGAGAAGTGAGGACGCAATGAGCAGCAGCTACGGCGAGAACATCCGCTTCACGATCTTCGGACAGTCCCACGCGCCGGCCATCGGCGTGACGATCGAGGGCCTGCCCGCAGGCTTCACGATTGACCGCGCCGCCCTGCAGGCGTTCCTCGACCGGCGCGCGCCGGGTCGTGACGCGACGACCACCGCGCGCCGTGAGGCTGACGTGCCCGAGTTCCTCTCCGGCCTCGTGGGCGACGTCACGTGCGGCGCGCCGCTTACCGCCATCATTCGCAACACGAACACGCGCTCGCAGGACTACGACTCCCTGCGCGCCGTGCCGCGTCCCGGCCACGCCGACTGGCCCGCGCAGGTGCGCTTCGGCGGCTTCCAGGACGTGGCGGGCGGCGGACACTTCTCGGGGCGCCTCACGGCGCCGCTCTGCATCGCGGGCGGTATCGTGCTGCAGATCCTCGCGCAGAAGGGCGTCACCGTGCAGGCGCGCGCCGAGCGCATCGGCGGCGAGACGGATCCCGAGCGCCAGCGCGCGGCGATTCTCGCGGCGAAGGCGGCGGGCGACTCCGTGGGCGGCGTGATCGCCTGCGAGGTGTGCGGTCTGCCCGTGGGGGTGGGCGACCCGATGTTCGGCGGTCTTGAGAACCGCATCGCACAGGCCGTGTTCGGCATCCCCGCCGTGAAGGGGATTGAGTTCGGCGACGGTTTCGCCGCGAGCGAGCGGCGCGGGAGCGAGAACAACGACCCCTACCGCATGGTGGACGGCAAGGTGAAGCCCGTAACCAACCACGCCGGCGGCATTCTCGGCGGACTCTCCACGGGCGAGCCAATCACGTTCCGCGTGGCGGTCAAGCCAACCTCGTCGATTGCGGTCGAACAGGATTCGGTGAATCTCCTGACCGGCGAGAACGCGCGTCTGCGCGTGCAGGGCCGCCACGACCCGTGTATCGTGCCGCGGGCCATCCCCTGCGTGGAAGCCGCCGCCGCCCTTGCGGTCTACGACGCGTTACTCGTTGCCTCCGGGCAAGGGGTTTGGTAAACTATGCGGACATGACACGCGAAGAAATCGAATCGAAACTGAAAGACGTGATCGTCTCGGCGCTCGACCTTGAGGATCTCACCGCCGCGGACATCGCCACGGACGTGCCGCTTTTTGGCGAGGGGTTGGGGCTCGACTCCATCGACGCCCTCGAGCTCGGCATGGCCGTGAAAAAGACGTTCGGCGTCACGTTCTCCTCCGACCCTGCCGAAAACAGGAAGATCTTCTACTCGGTCAGGACCCTGGCCGATTTCATCGAACAGCAGAACGGGACCGCCCAGACATGACGGAAGAGGAAATCCAGAAAATCGTGGTCGACGTTCTCGTCGACGACTTCGAGTGCGAGCGGGAGAAGATCACGCCCGACACGAACCTTTTCACCGACCTCGACCTCGACTCGATCGACGCCGTCGACCTCGTCGTGCGGCTCCAGCAGGTGACGAAGAAGAAAGTGAACCCCGAGGACTTCCGCCAGATCCGCACGCTGCGCGACGTCGTGAAGACCGTCCACAAGCTCGTGAACGAATGAGATGATCTCCGCCGTCTTCGCCATCCTCTTCGGAGTCTCGCTGCTGCCCGGGCGCAAGCCGCTCTGCCTGCGGTTCGCCGAACGGATTTCGGACGGCATCATGCCGGACGGCGCGGAGGCGTACTGCCGCAAGCTCACGTGGGTGTGGTTCGTCGTGCTGCTGGCCAACGCGGCGGCCTCCGTCGCCGTGGTTGCGCTGCTCGGCGGTCGCGGGGCGGCCGCCCTACCAGGCGGGATCGCGGCGTGCGCGCTTTCCGTTGCGGTGGTCGGCGGCACGTTCGCCGTCGAGGGGTTCGTTCGCGCACGGCGTTTCTCCGTGTCGTTCCACACGTCCGGCTCCACCGCCACGCCGAAGACCATCGTGAAGACCTTCGCGTCGCTGGCGAAGGAGGTCGCGTTCCACCGCGCGCGCCTGGCGGATGTCCTTTCGCGCAAGCCGGTGTTCCTCTCCACCGTCGAGCCGCACCACATGTACGGACGCCTCTGGCGTGTGATGCTGCCCCGGGCGGCGGGCTGCTCCGTGGACCCCGAGGTGATCCTCACGCCCGAGCTGCTGCTGGAGAAGATGCGCGCCGCGGAAAGCGTGTTTCTCGTCACGACGCCCAGCTTTCTCGCCCATTTCGTGGAGTATGCGGACCAGTACGACGTTCCGCAGAACGTGGTGGAGCTCACCACTTCCGGCGCGCTCCTCACGGCGGACGTCGCCGCCGCCGCGCGCAGGATATTCGGCCGCGCGCCGCTGGAGATCTTCGGCAGCACGGAGACGGGCGGCGTGGCCTGGCGTCGGCAGGAGTCCGGCAACGAGCCGTGGACGGTGTTCGACCCCGTGAAGGCCTGGTCGGACGAATCGGGCCGCCTGGCGGTCGCCTCGCCGTTTTCGTGCGCCCGGCGCTTTACGCTGGGCGACGGCGTGCTGTTCGAGCCGGACGGACGCTTCAAGCTCCTGGGGCGCATGGACCGGATGGTGAAGATCGCGGAGCAGCGCGTGTCGCTTTCGGAGATGGAGGCGACGATGTGCCTGCTCCCGGAGGTCGCCGAGGTGGCGCTCGCCGCGATGGAGGGACCGCACGGCGACGTGCTTGGCGCCGTCGTGGTGCCGGAGAGGGGCTGGACCGACCTCAAGACGCTCGGCAAGCGCGCGTGCGCCCGCGCGCTGCGCGCGAAGTGCCAGCAGTTCTTCCCGAAGGGGGCGGTTCCGCGGAAGTACCGCTTCGTCCGCGAACTCCCGCGCAACGCGCAGGGGAAGGTGCAGGCGTCCGCCATTCGGGAAATCCTTGATTCCCAGATGACGGAGCCGTTCACGGAAAACGAGGAGCGCACGGCCTCCACGTACGCCGCCGACCTCACCTTCGACCGCGACGCCGCGTATTTCCAGGGGCACTTCCCCGGGTGCGCGGTCCTGCCCGGCGTGATCCAGCTCGGCACGGCGCACCGGCTCGCGGAAGCGTTCATCGGACATGCGCGGACGCTGCGTACGGTCAAGAAGGCGAAATTCTCGCATGTGGTGCGTCCGGGCGAGACCGTGCACTTCACGCTGACGAAGAAAACGGACGACGAGTTCGCGTACGAATACAGAAGGGGGAACGAGCCATGCGCAAGCGGTGTGCTGTGCTTCTCGCCGCGCTGACGGCCTTGTGCGGGACGGCGGCGGGGGGAACGGCCCCCGTCCCGTCCGGCGCGGACGCGGCCTTGCCGCAAGCCGCGACGGGCACGTTCGTCCAGCGCAAGACGCTGGCGGACGTCGACGTGACGATCACGTCCACCGGCACGTTCCGGTTCGAGAAGGGACGCCTCTTCGAGTGGCGCACCCTGAAGCCGCTTCCCTCCACGTTCACCGCAACGCCCACGAACTACGCGATCACGGTGAACGGCAAGACCACCACGCGCAGGCTCAAGAGCAACGTGGACGAAATCGCGAAGATATTCGAGATCAAGGAAGTGAAGGAATTCGTGAAGGGCGTGAAGAGCGAACCGGAGGTCGGATTCCCAGACAAGGTGACGGTCGAGTTCAAGAACGGCGACCGCCTCGACATCGAGATGAAGCGGTGAAGACGGCGCGCCTAGTCCTTGCGGTTCTCGTCGCGCTTGCCGGGGCGGCGCTCGCATGGCGCGTGTGCGGGGGATTGCGCGTCGAGACGGACGTCCTGGCACTCGTCGAGACGGAGAACAGCGGTTTCCTGATGGAGCTGGCGGCCGGGCGCGCCCGGCAGGGACAGCTGCTCCTCGAAGGCGGCGACGAGGAACGGCTCATCAACGTGGCTCATATCCTGCGCGAGAAGTTCGGGCTCGATTCCGCCGTCGATTTCCAGAAGACGTTGCGCTACCTTGCGCCGCGCACGCGCGGACTCGTCTCCGCCGAAACGCGCGAGCTGCTCCGCGCGGGCAAGTTCAAGGACGTGTCCGACGCCTCCGCCGCGCGTCTCTTCGGGCCGGTGCCGCCGCTCTTCTCCGTGAAGGACGATCCGTTCCTGCTCGCCACGGACTCTGCGCTGTCCATGCAGTCGAACCTTGCCCCCGGCTGGGCGCTCAAGGACGGCTATCCGGTCTGCGAGCGCGGCGACCGACACTTCCTGCTGATGCCGTGCGGCGACCTCTCGCTTGAGAAGGCGGAGGAGATCATGCAGGGCGCTGAACGCGTCAACGGTTCCTTCGCCGCCGGCGTCGCGAAGATCTGGTGCTGCGGACCGGTGTTCCACACCGCGCGTTCCACATCCCGCGCGAAACGTGAAATCAACGTCCTTTCCGCGGTTTCCGTCGTGCTGGTGGCGCTGCTCGGATGGTTGCTCTTCCGGTCGTGGCGGTTCGCGCCGCAGCTGCTCGCCACGGTGGGCGTGGCGTTTTTCGCGGCCACGGGCGCGCTCTTCGCGTTCTTCCCGCGTCCGCACGTGATCACGTTCGTCTTCGGCGTGACGCTCATCGGCCTTTCCGTAGACTACGTGTACCATGCGCGTTCCGCAGGCGGGGCCGGGAAGGTGCTCAAGCCGCTTACGCAGTCACTCGCGACGTCGCTCGCCTGTTTTGCGCCGCTCCTCTTCGCGGACATCGCCGCCATGCGCCAGATGGCGCTCTTCACGATGGTCGGTCTTGCGGCGGCGTATCTGTGCGCGCTCGCGTGGCGGTCCAATGGCGGTGATGTTGGTAGGGTCGCGCGTCCCGCGCGACCGCGGGCACGCGGGACGCATGCCCCTACCGGAAACATCTTCGCAATTGGTACGGGGCTTTTGGTGATTGTGGCGATGTGTGGAATTGGTCTCGTGGAGGCCTCGTTCGACCCGTCGGCGTTCTACCGTCCCGGCGCGTTTTTGGCGGGAGGCGAGAAGCGGCTCCTCGAGCTGAATCCGGTTGGCGGCGAAAAGTTCGCGTGCATCAAGGGGAAGACGTTGCAGGAGTCCCTTGAGATCGAGGAGGACGTGGGACTGAGGGGGCTTTCGGCCGTGATCCCGTCGCTCAGGCGTCAGCGCGAGAACGCCGCGCTCGTCGAACAGCTGAAGGAGCGCGAGGGGAAGGCGTACACGGAGCTGACGGGGTTGAAGATGCCGCAGGAGGACACGAGAGGCTTTCTCGACGCGGCTCACGTGGAGGACGAGTCGCTGAAGAAGGTCGTACGGTCGTTTGCGCCGCGTGGCCATGAGATCGTGGTGCCGTGTCCAGAGGGGTTCACGAGCGCCGATCCGCGCGTGGTGGTGCTTGCCCCGCGTCTGGCGGCGACGAGGATGTTTGCGCGGCTGTTCCTTTCCGCCGGCAAGCTGCTCTGCATCTCGTTTGCGGTTCTTGTGGCGCTTCTCATTGTCTTCTTCCGCAAGAAGTTCTTCGACTACGTGGGTGACGTCGTCGCGGCGGTTTTCTGTACGATGGGGATGTTGGGCTGGCTGGGCATTCCGGTTACGTGCTTCACGCTTCTCTGCTTCTTCGTGATGGCGGGGCTGGGGCTCGACTACGTGATCTTCCACCGTTCCAATCCCGTGCCGGAGACGCGGCGCACGGTCCTTTATTCATTCCTCTCGTCCCTTGCGGGGTTCGGGATGCTTGCGTTCACGGAGTTTCCCGTCACGCGCGCGATGGGCGCCACCCTTGCGCTCGGCCTGTTTTTCCTGTACCTTTTCGCCTCTTGTGAAATCGGTTTTCGAAGACATGTCTCATAAATGATTGGAGGAAGCCATGGACCAGTTGAAACTCAACGGAATTGAGGTCGAGTGCATCATCGGGGACCTTCCCGAGGAGCGCGAGAGCGAGCAGCGGCTGCTCGTGGACGTGGCGCTCGACATCGACCTCGCGGACGCAGCGGCGTCGGACCGCCTGGACGACACGGTGGACTACGCGCTGCTCGTGGGCAACATCCGCGAGGCGCTGGAGGACGCGCAGTGCCGTCTGCTCGAGCGCGCCGCCGGCGTGGTGGCGGACGTGTGCCTCTCCGACCCCCGCGTGGAGCGCGTAACGGTGGGCGTGCGCAAGTTCGGGAGCGTTTCCGGGCTTGGAAGTGCGGAAGTGAAGGTCACGCGGTCGTGATCGGTCCGCCTGGCATGTCGTCCCCGTGTCCGATTCGTAGTTGGATGACGAAAGAACTTTTGAAAATGCCTCCTAAATCCTGTTTTAGGCGCCTTGGATATTTTGTTGTTGAATTCGCAGTGGTCGTCCGTGAAGCGCAGCGAATTGTGGTATAATTGTGGCGTGGAAACGACAAGGCCCATACTCTACGGCGTTGCAGACTACGCCCAGCTACGCAAGAAGAACGCTTGGTTTGTAGATCGCACGGCGAAAATACGCGATCTGGAGCAGACTGCGTACGTGGCGTTTCTGCGTCCGCGCAGGTTCGGCAAGTCGTTGCTCGTCTCGTTGCTGGAGTACTACTATGACGTGGCGTTCGCCGACAGGTTCGACGAGCTGTTCGGCGGCACGGACATCGGCGTGAACCCCACGGAGGAGCGCGGCAAGTACCTTGCCCTCTATTTCGATTTTTCCGCCATATCCAAGGATGTCGACAAGGTACAGAGCGACTTCAACGCATACGCGGGGCTTTGCTGCGATTCGTTCGCGAGAAAGTATGCCCGTCTTCTCCCCTCCCCGATGGGCTGTCTGAGCGGATACTTGCGGCGGCGAACGTCACGATGAAGCTGAACGAGATATTCCTCGGCATGAGGGAGAGCGCGCATAAACTCTACGTGTTCATCGACGAGTACGACAACTTCACGAACACGATTCTCGCCGAGAGCGGACTTGACGCGTACAACGAACTCTGCCACGGCGACGGATTCGTCAAGCAGTTCTTCACGGTCCTCAAGTCGGCGACCGGCGGCACGAACGCACCGGTTACGCGGCTCTTCATCACGGGCGTCTCGCCCGTGACGATGGACGACGTGACGAGCGGATTCAACATCGGCACGAACATCTCGCTTGACCCTGAGTTCGCGGACTTGACGGGATTTCGCCACGACGACCTGCGCGCCATCACGGACTACTACGCCGCGCAGCTTGCGCAGATCCGCGCCGATGCCATTGTCCAGCTCGACAAGTATTCCGCCGACCCAGCGCTTATCGCCGAGTGGCGGCTAAATGAAAAGTGTAAAGTGAAAAGTGTAAAGTTGGAAGGCGATTCAGCTTTACATTCTACATTTTACACTTTACACTCTTCCGTTGCGCTCCACCGCCTCGTCCTCGTGTTTCACGGCGGTACGTGCGTCCTTGTAGAGGAAGTATAATTCAAATGAGGCAATTCATAAACTCGTGTTCGGCATCAGTTGAGGCATGAAGGGGCATTGTGCCATAACAGGAAAGAGCCATTTTCCAGTGCTTGTAGCAAAGGATGCCGCCGAAGGGTATGACAAGGCTGGCGACCCGTCGGGGACGCCTTTGGGTTTCATGCCCATTTCCGGGCATCCCATTCAGCAGAGCATGGCAGACCGCATCGTCTGCTCGACGACGACGCCCCTTCAACCGCCTTCTCGTAGGGAAATCAAACCGGCCTTGTAGGGAACCCCAAAATCCCTAGTAGGGAAGTCAAACCCTGGCTAAGTCTCAAAAATCCCCTCTTCCTAGGGAGATCAAACCCGCCTTAGGTCTCAAAAATCCCCCTCACCTAAGGAGACCAAACCCTCCTTATGTCCCCAAAATCCCCCCACCCTCCAAGGGAGAAGCGCGGCCCGTCTAGTGCTCACACCACACCCAAAGCACTCTTGCAAGCACCTCCTTCGCAGAAGGAAATTCAAAATTGCCTTTAATTGATCTAAATGTCAACTATGTCATCTTGAATGACATTTAAAGATCAAATTCAATAGCACAATCTGTCACTTTTCTGACACAAAAAGTGAACAGAAAATCGACAAAATGTGCCAGCCCTTCTTGTCTGTATATCAAAATACAACGCGCTCCCGGGTTCCGGCTGGTCTGGTTCAAGTTCCGAGAGGACGCGCTTTCTGTTCGCGGCCTTCGCCCTGACGGGTACGGGCGCAGAGTCGTAGCAGACCGACATCCGCCCCTCCGTCCCGACGAACGCCCGATTCCTTTCCATTTCGCGTACTCGAACGTCTCCGGCTTCACGGCCGCCTCGCAGACAGCCACGAAAACCTTGTTCTTCTCGGTCAGTTCCCCGACCTCGTTCATCATGAACGGGAACAGCCCCTGTTCGAGTGCGCGCCACAGGCAGTGGATTTTGCCGCCTTCATATCCGACCGTTCGGGCATCCCCTTTTGAATTGCTTGCTTTCATGCACATGGTATATCATATAACTCATAATAAAACAAGGAAAAAATGAGAAAAATACAAATACCCCCCCCCTTCAAAGAAAAAATCCCATTTTCTGCTTGCACAGACGGCGGAGATTTTGCTACACTTTGTGCCGTGGACTTCGTGATTGTGTTTTTGCAGTTATGCGGTGCTTTTCAGGTCAAGTGGCTTGAACCGCAAACGCCACGAAAGCGGGGTTTATGAATTACCTCAAAGGCAAGCAGAAGGGATTATCGCGATGTTCAAAGTCACGCAAAAGGCAGCCGTCATAATCGCCGCAGTCGTTTCGCTCTGCGCGAGCAATGTGCGGGCGGCGCAGAGTACCGCAAGCTATCAGATCGGTAGCAGTGGTAACAAAGCCGCAAACTCAGGTTCAGCGACTTTGGGCGCGGGTTATACACTCGATACTTCTGGGCGTTTGCTTATCTATCAGGGATCATTGACACTCAATGAGGGAGCCTACATGAAGTTTGGCGGCAACAACAGTGGTAGTTGCAACTTCATCGGCATCGAAAACGGCTATTCTGGCGCAGTCGTGAACATCAACGGCGGAACGCTTTGGTGTTCGACAGACAACGGATCTGGATACCTTGCCGTGGGAAGCGGCAGCGGCAAAAACAATACTTCCACGCTCACGCTCAACAGCGGCGTTCTCAAGGTTGATGCCGTGTTGCGCAGCTCGGCGCAGTGGGATGACAAAGTCGGCGTCACAGCGTCTGGAACGATCACCATCAACGGCGGCGAGGCGACGGCTGGGACGGTTTACATGGGCACCAAAACAGTCAGTACCGGCACGTCCACTCTCAACCTCAACGGCGGAACGCTGACGACGGGCAACATCACCTTCAGGACGGGCAACGGACAGGTCTTCACATGGCACAACGGCACGCTTGTCGCAACGAAGGCCAACATCTTCAATGTGGAGTCGTTCAATGCCTCCAACACCAAGACGCGGACGATGCAGATCACCGGTATCCCAGCTTCCTTCGACACCGCAGGATTCGCGCAATCGATTCCCGCATTCACCGGCACCGGCAAGCTGCGCCTCACGGGCGGCGGCGCCGTCACCTTCGAGCAATCGACGCTTACTTACGGCCTTATCTTCGACGGCATCACGTTGAACCTCGGTACGCTCGACGCAGGTACGACGCCTATCACGACGCCGAATCTTGAAATCATCGGCCCCGCCACGCTCAACGTGACGCTGCCGGAATCTCCTTCGGGACGCTATCCTCTGATTGCCTGCACTTCCTCGCTTGACGGCTCGCTCGGACAGATCACCGTCTCTGGCGGCGGAGCGGGCGTTCTCATTCGCGACGGCAACACGCTTTACCTTTCCTTTGACGCGGCCGATGCCGACACCGCGCTCGTCTATTCCGCCGCTGCTGGCGGCGCGGACACGCCCGCCGAATCTTCCTACTCGCGCCTGGCGTTCACGGATACGGCTGGCGCGTTCACGGTTGGTGGCGACGGCCTTGCGTTCTCGCAGGACATCGCGGACGCGAGCGTCACCGCGCAGGCCATCACCGCGCCCGTCACGCTCTCCACGGCCAACAGCAGTATCTATGTTGCGGAGGGCGGACGCCTTACGCTTTCCGGTGGACTCACCGCCACTACGCCGCGCAAGGACGGTCCCGGCACGCTTGTACTCGACAACACGACGTTACCAAGCATGATCGTACCGAGAAGGGGCGTTCTCGACCTCGGCGGGAATACGTATTCAGGTACGCTCAATTTCGGCTCGCGTCGTTACCACGGTGAAGAAATCACGCTGACGAACGGTACATGGAGAATGGCTGGACAGTGGAACTGGCAGGGTTCCACGGTTACGATTGCCGATGGATTCACGATTGATCTGACTGGTTCCACGGGACGTGTGGGCATTGGCTATGCTGGAGTTGACAACGACGGTTCAGTGACGACAAAACTCATCATTGACGGCGGAACGTTCAAGGCGGCCGGCGACAGGGGCGGAAACTGCAACTTCGTGGCGGTTGACAGATGGGGCGAGGGAATTCTCGAAGTGAAACGCGGAACATTCCACGCCAACGGTGCGAATGCCTGTATCCGCATTGGCGTGAACAACAGGACTTCCCAGACTGGCATCGTTCGCGTGAGCGGCGGTCTTTTCAAGATCGACAACGACCTTTCGCTGGCGACTGCTTACAATGGAACCGGCGGCGCAACGAGCAACGGCAAGTTCGAGCTTTCCGGCGGCGTGGCGGACGTCAATAACTTCTATCTCGGCGCCACATCGTCCAACACCGGACGTGGCGAAGTGACCCTCACGGGCGGCGTCCTTGAAGTCGGCGTTCTGAAGTGTCTTGCCTATAACAAGCAGACCCTCCTTGCCGATGGCGCGACGATCCGCGCCAAGCGCGCCGACAGCGCCGCCGCGCCGTTCATGGCGAAGGTCGCATCGGCGGACAGCTACGCGAAGAGCTACACCATCGGCACGGGCGGTCTCATGGTCGATACCGCCGGGTACGACGTTCACTGCGACATCCCGTGGACCGGCGAAGGCGGGTTTACAATCATGGGCAGCGGTTCGCTCGCGCTGTGCGCTCCGCCTGAATTCACGGGCAATGTGGTGATCTCCAACGGCACGACGCTAGTCATGACAAACTCCGCCACGTTCGCGGGTACGGTCTCGCTTCTTGGCGCGGATTCCAAGATTCGCATCGACACTACTTCGTACCAGGAGGATTCGCTTACGATCGCGACGGACGGCTTCACGCTGCCGAGCGGCGTGACGGATGTCCTCGACCTCGTTGAGCTAGTGGGCGACGGCTATGTCGTTTCCGTCTCGGCGGATGGCAAGTCCATTGAACTCAGCCTCGCGGCGAACGTCGCCGCGTTCGCGTGGTGGACTGGCAACGGTGATCCGACCGACCTCGACGACCCGCAGAACTGGGCCTGCACGAACTCGACGGGCGGCGTGGTGGCAAACGCCCTGCCCGTGAAATCAACAATCGTCGTGCTTTCTGGCACGACATCGTTTACCGTTCCGGCGGGAACGACGCTTGTGTGGGCGACAACGCAGATTGGCGGCGGCAACGGCGGCGCGGTGACGCTTGGCGCGGACTGCGACTGGTCTGCCGCGCCCAACTTGACCATCGCGGACGGCTCGTATCTCGACCTCCACGGACACAGCCTCAAGATTTCCTACCTCACGGCGGCGGAAGGGGAAAGCGGCGCGTACGTTACGAACTCCGTTGCGGGAACGAAGCCCGCGCTCTGGGCAGAGAATGTCTTCTCTGAAAAGAACTACATCGACACGGAGAAGGTGACGGTCTATACAGACTTTTTGGAGGTGAAGAGTGTGAACGACAAAACGTTCACAATCGCGAACCAGGGCCTTGGCTGGTCGTTCGACGCGGGGCTTTTCGTGACGAATGGCACGACGACTGTGACGGGCGATTCATATCCCGGCAGATACGGCCACACGGCGACGATTTCCGTAAGTGGGAACGCTTCGCTGCGATTCCAGGGTTACACGCATTTTCGTGGTGGCGTTTATGACGATTCAGGCGTTTACATTTTCGTGACGAACAACGCGACGTTCTCTACGTCCGGTTACATTACGATCGGCCACCATAATTCAGGTCCAGCGTTGTTCAGGCAGGACGGCGGTACGGTGTCGTTGCCCAGCCACCTCAACCTCGGTGTAGGGAACACGTCCACAGCGCGTTACGAAATCACAGCGGGCACGCTGACGGTAGGCGATAGCTTCGTGATAGGCCGCTTGGACAACTATGAGGGAAATGTTCCTGGAATCGGAATGTTCGTTCAGAGCGGCGGAACGGTGAATGCGAACAAGTATCTCTCAATCGGATGGAACAACGGCAGCGAGGGCGCTTATGTCATGTCGGGTGGAACGTTCACCATGACGGTAAACAGGGTGAATCTGGGTTCCGAAGGTGCGGTTAAGATGGGCCTTTGGGACATCTCCGGCGGCACGGCCACGACGGCGAAAGGCATGAACATCGCACGGGCTTCAGGTTCTGCGGCGAAACTGCGCCTGAGCGGAAGCGGCAAGCTCGTCACGGCGGACATCACAGGAGGCGCGGGTGCGTCAACCGTGGAGTTTGACGGCGGCACGCTCGAGGCGAACGCAGACAAAGCAGCGTTCATCAGCGGAATCACGAACGCAGTTGTCTTCGGCGCGAACGCCGTGACGCTTGACACGGCAGGGCACGATCTCGGCATCACCAACTGCGTCTTGAGGGCGACGCCGGGCTTGCGGGCGATTACGCTCACGGGCGGCGGCACACTTGGCTTCACCGACACCACGCTCGACTTCACGACGCCGCTTGCGGGCGGGTTCACGCTCGCGAAGGTGGCGGACGGCGACGCGGCGACGTTCACGGGCGTCCCCGCGCTTGCGGAGGGCGTGAAGGGCTACCGGGTCAGGCTTTCCGCCGACGGCAAGGAGATCAAGGTCGTCAGCAAGGGCTTTATGCTCATCGTGCGGTAGACGATACCAACGGGGAGTTTGCGATATTCGAGGCGCACAGGCTTCCAATGCCGTTCGCCATGCTGGAGAACGCCAGGACGGGAGACTTCGCGGCGTTGCATCCCCTGCCGTCGCCCATCCCCGTTTCAAGTGGCGCGGCGCGCGGCGGCGGACCTCCGCGAAATGGGCGCGGCGCCCCGCTGATAGATCCCCCGCGGGGCGCATCTCCGTAATTCTCCCCAGCCTTTTCCATTGAATGGAAACAACGATTTGAAACAACTTGCCTTATGCGCGCGGGCTAACTCGCCCGCGCCCATTTGCCGATCCTCAAACTACCACAATTCTGAATGTTCAAGGTGCGCCCGCAGGATCATGTTGTTCTTGAAAGTTGTCATGGTTGTTTCCAAATCCTAATACGCATGGGTGAAAAACGCCCCTTTCGCGGATGCGCCACTTTCGCAAAATCATCACAAGTACAGCACAAATTTATGCTATAATACGCGCTGGCAAGGAGAATTAGGAAAAGTCCTGACACAGGAGCACAGAGTTGGAGGAAAAACGCAAGATACCATACGGCGTCATCAACTGGGCCAAACTGGTCCGGGAATGCCTGTTTGTTGACAACACGGCCTACATCCGCAAGCTGGAGGATGTGGACACTCCCGTGTTCCTGCGTCCAAAGCGGTTTGGCAAATCGATCGTCTGTTCCATGCTCGCGCACTACTACGACGTCAACCTCAAGGACCGCTTTGACGAACTCTTCGGGAAGACCGACATCGGACGCAACCCGACGCCGCTCCATAATTCATTCCTCGTCCTCCAGTTCGACTTCTCGACCATACAGGTGGGGACTCTCGCGGAGATCGAGCGGAACTTCGTTGAACACGTCCGGGGACGTGTGGAGCGTTTTGCGACGCAATACGCCTCGTTAGCCGACTGGTCGAGGGCTTTGGAACCAGATGGCCCAGCAGCCATGATTGACAAGGTGCGTGACATCATCAAGAACGCTGAGCTGCCCCCCCTCTACGTCATCATCGACGAGTACGACAACTTCACGAACGAGCTGGTTGTCTCGGGCCGAGATACGGAGTACAACGCCGTGTGCGGGCACGATGCGAAGGGCGACGCGACGCGGGAATCGTTCTTCAAGGCGTTCTTTAAGTCCTTCAAGGCGGGCCTTGCGGACGGCACGGTCGGACGCACGTACTTCACGGGCGTGTTGCCGATCACGCTTGATGACCTCTCCAGCGGCTTCAACGTTGGAACGGTCGTGAGTCTGGACAAGTCGCTGCTGGGGCTTGCTGGCTTCTCGAAGGCTCAGGTGAAGCGGTACGTGGACGAAGTCTTCGTCGAACATGGACTCGACCCCTCGATCAAGCCTGCTGTGCTGGCCGACCTCAAGGCGTTCTACGACGGCTACCGCTTCCTGCCGGATGCGGAGTCGTTGTACAATTCGACCATCTGCAACTGGTATCTGCGCAACCTCGTGAGTTCACGTAAACTGCCGACGGACGTCATAGATGCAAACGTCAGGACTGACATCGGCTGGTTCCGGCGGTTGGCGGGAAGCTCGGCGAACGCGCTTGCGAAAGTTCGCCAATATGTCGAAAGCGGCGAGGGGGAGAAGGTGTTCAGGTCGTCTCTTTCCTCCAAGTTCGGATGTGCGAAGTTCTTCACCGAGGAGTTCTTCCCCTACGCGATGTACTATCTCGGCCTTCTGACTTTCGAGAATCCGTTCAGGCTCAACATCCCGAACCTGACGATCAAGAACATGTTTGTCGATTACTACGACGAGCTTTCCGAGTTCACGAACGTCGATGAGGCGCGCACGGCGTTCAGCGACGCGGCCGAAGCGCTCGCCCTGGGAGATGGTTTGTGGAAAGCCCTCTTCGACGCCTACTGGCGGCACTACGTGAAGGCCCGCATCCCCGCGCAGGCGTTCGACAAGATGAACGAGAACTTCTTCCGCACCACGTTCACCTCGCGCTGCATGGACGTTCTGCCGATGTTCTACTCCTTTGAGACGGAATACAACTCGTCCGAGGGACGCTGCGACTTCCTCGCGATACCGAAGCCCGGCGTCGCGAAGCCCGCGCAGCTTGTCGAGTTCAAGTATTTCACGAACGCGGCGGCGGAGAAGGGAAACGTGCTTGGTCGCGCCGAACCGGACGCGGAGACGGTCGAGCAGGCGCTCGCCTACCGCAAGGCCCTCGCGCGGCGCCCCGACTGGAACCACCCGATCGCGGCAGCAGTCGTCGAAGTCTGCGGCAACACGGGCTACAACTGGTTCGACTTGCCGGAGAGTAAACCCTTTCAAAATTGAGGCTTCACAAGAAGAAGAGCAAACACAAAAAGGGAAAAGACCATGAAGACACGAACCAGCCAAAACGGGGTAGCCGGGTTCATGTCCAGGCTCCTCCACAACATCAAGTCCGCGGCGCTCGCCCTCGCGGCGCTCGCCCTCGCCGCGCCGCCGGCGTGGGGGGCGTACACCCCCGGCATGCAATGGAAGGACGGAGTCAGCGGGAACTTGAACGCCGCCGGCAACTGGACGGGTGGGACGGTTCCGGCGTCCGGCAATACCTTGGGATTCGTCAATTCGGGTGCCGGCGTTTCGTATGTCACGAACAGCGCCGCCGCTTCATATCAGCCGCGGTTTGACAAGGGCAATTTCGTTCTTGTTGCAAGCAAGACACTCACGGCCAACAACGCCTTCCATCTTGCCAGCTCTGACGGCGGTGATACGGGTCCGGCTTCCGTGACCAAATATGGCGATGGCGTGGCGTACCGGATCGCGCGCTACGAGGATCTGGGGCTGCCGCCGCATTCGCGCCACGAGTACCGCATCCGCAAGGTGTGGAAGGACGGACGCAAGGATCCGCTCGGCGCGTCGTTCTACGGCCTGACGCGCGGCCGCGAGAACTGAATCGTGCGGATTGCCAGTGCCGCAGGTTTTGTGGTATAATGGCGGCGTCGTGTCGGGCAGTTTCTGGACAGCGGTCCCGTTTCCCCGGCCTGAGCTTCCAAACCTACAAGGAGAGACAAAAATAATGGATACACGTAGATCGTTTCTGAAGCGGGTGGCCGCGGCCTCCTCCTTCTCCATCGTGCCGGCGCGCGTGCTGTTTGGCGCCGACGCGCCGTCCAACCAGCTCACGCGCGCGTTGATCGGCTTCGGAGGCATCGCCCACTCCGAGAACCACCTCCCGTACAAGGGTTCGCGCCTGATCGGTCTCTGCGACCCCGACCAGCTGCGCGTGAAGAGCGGCCTTGCCGAAGCCGAGAAGAAGGGCTGGGGCAAAATCAAGGGGTACAAAAACTTCATCGAGCTGCTCGCAGACAAGGACGTGGACATCGTCCACATCTGCACGCCGCCGCACTGGCACGGCTGCATGAGCGTGATGGCCGCGAACGCCGGCAAGGACATCTGGTGCGAAAAGCCCATGACGCGCACCGTCGGCGAGGGCAAGCGCGTGATGGAGGTCGTGAAGGCCAAGAAGCGCATCTTCCGTCTCAACACGTGGTTCCGCTTCCAGGGCAACTTCTACGGCTTCGGCACGACCGTGAAGCCGATCCGCCAGGTCGTCGAGAGCGGCCTTCTCGGCAAGGGCCCGATCAAGTGCACGTTCGGCGGCGGACAGGGCTTCAGCTGGAAGTTCTACTGGTCCGGCCGCGTGAACCTGCCCGTGCAGGCGGTGCCGAAGACGTTCGACTGGGACATGTGGCTCGGCCCGGCGCCGTGGAAGCCCTACAACCGCCATCGCACGCACGGCACGTTTCGCGGGTACTGGGACTACGACGGCGGCGGCCTCGGCGACATGGCGCAGCACTATCTCGACCCGCTCCAGTATCTCCTCTGCAAGGACGACACGAGCCCGGTCAAGGTGGACTACATCGGCCCGAAGCAGCACCCCGACGTGGTCGGCCGCTTCGACCGCTTCGTGCTCACCTACGCCGACGGCACGGAGGTGATCCTCGACGGCGACAACTCGCTCAAGGACGAGCCGCTCCTGCGCGGGTCCAACGGCGTGTGCGTGTACAAGAAGGCCAAGAACACCTCCACGCTCCGCATTAAGGACAACACCGGCTGGTGGCCGGACGCGAAGGTCGTGGATTATCTTAAGAGCCTTCCCGAACCCGCGCCGCAGATCACGGACTTCATGGAGAGCGTGCGCACGCGCAAGCCGTTCGCGCTCAACGAGACGAACGGGTTCCGCTCCTGCACGATGTTCAACCTCGCGATTGTCGCCGAACGCCTCGGCCGCGGGTTCAAGTTCGACCCCGTGAAGCTGCGCGCCGTCGACGATGAGGCGGCCGACCGCTTCCTCTACCAGTCCATGCGCCAGCCGTGGGCGAAGGAGATGTGGGGCTAAAGGTTAGTGAATAGGTAAGAGTGAATAGTGAATAGTTAAGGGTAGGGCGCGGATTCCAGCCGCGCCGAAGAAGAACGAAAAGGAGAAAACATGAAAAAGATCTTTATTGTTGCGGTGCTTGCTGCGGCGACGTGCTTCGCGGCGGGGAAGAAGAAGGATGCCTACGACATCAAGCCCGGTGCGGCGAAGCCCACCGACGCGCCGGCATCCGAGAAGTGGCAGGCTCAGAACCGGGCCAAGCTCGCGGAGGCCACGAAGGACGAGGTCCTCGCGGCGTTCGTGAAGGACGAGGCGTCCGCTTCGGCGCTCCTCTCCGAGGTGAAGCCCGGGTTCCAGACGTGTCCGATCAAGGCGTTCCAGATCGCCGCCGTCACGCAGTACGTGATGCTGCCGGGGAAGACCGGCCGCGCGCTCTGGACCGAACAGCTCCTCGCGTTCGCGGAGAAGGCGGCGCAGGCTGACGTCAAGATGTTCTACATCGACCAGCTCCGCTGGTGCGGCCTCAAGGCCCAGGCGGAGAAGGTGCGGGACATCGCGAAGGCGTCGCAGGAGAAGGCCGTCGTCGAATTCGCCGAGCAGGTCGCGACGGAACTCAGCGGCGAGGCGATGTCACGGATGCTGGGCGGGAAGTGAGTCCGACTCGGCTTGTTGCGGCCGGCCTCGCGGGATGCAGGACGCTTTCCGCGAGGGCGGCGTGGGCAGGACGGCGGAGTCGCTGGCGGCCGTGAGCTCCAAGGACTTCGCGGCGGCGAGACGCTCGCCGAGGCGCTGGCGCGCAAGGACGGGATGCAGCGCTTCGTCCACTTCTTCCGTGACGAGAGCAAGCTGCCGGGCGCGACGATCGCGCAGTTCGACGCCATCATCCAGACGATGGCGAACAAGGGCTGCGAGAAGATATAGGGGTTCATCAACACGGTGTTCAAGGTGGACACGGCGCACGCGAACGTGCAGGGCGCGCTCACGACCGACCCCTACAAGGACATGACGCCCAGAAGATGGGCGGCGACAAGGACTACAAGGTGGATATTGGAGTGTAAAGTGAAAAGTACAAAGTGAAAAGTGTAAAGCCGAGAGCCTGTTTTTTTGGTACACTATTTCCGCTTTTGAATGAAGGACGAGGTGTCCCTAAACAAGAAAACGACAACGGAGACAGAGATAATGAAGAAGCTCTTCATGATGATTGGCGCGGCGGCGGTTGCAGTCAGGGCAAATGCCGCAATGCCGGTTTCTGTCGCTTTTGACGGGAGCGACGTGGTGGCGTCCGTTCCGGCGGGGACGCTGGACGCGACCTCTGTGCTCTACTTTGTGTGGGATGACGCGGACCGTGGGACAAACCTCTCGGACTGGCCGGCGGCGAACCGCGTCAAATGCGACGTTGGCCGTGACGGAGCGCGGCCCTCCCAATACCGCTTCACTCGCGGCAAGGTCGCGCCGGGACAGGTGTTCCGCGTGCTGGTCACGAGCAAGGTGCGACTCCTGGACGAGGGCGGATGGGTCTATGTGGGCGAGAACCAGTACGTCGATACCGGCGTAAAGGCAACGCAGGTCCATGGCCTCGCGATCAAGTTCCAGTATTCTCCAAACGACTATCAGAAGGCGAATGGCAACGCCTGGGCGTCGCTGATGGGAAGCCTGCCGACCGACGACTTCACGATCGGACGCAAGGCGAACGGGAAAGACGGCGAGTTCTACATGCGCTATCGGGGCGAGTCGCTGAAGGCGGACGGTAAGACAAAGGATTTGGCGTTTACGCTCTGCGACTTGTCGGTGCCGCACACGATCACCATTGCGAACGGCGTGGTGACTCTCGACGGCGGTCGCGGGGCGACCGCCCTACCGGGAGGGACGCAATTTAGGGTCTCCGAGGCGGGTGCGATTGGAGTCAATCACGATGCCGGAACGATTCTGCTCGGCTGTTCGTGGAATGACGACTGCAATCGCGGCCTTTCCGGACGTTACTGCCACGCAAAGTGGTATTCCGCGCGCCTCGACGACGCGGACGGGAAGGCGATCGTGAACCTCGTTCCCGCGAGAAGAGGCGGCGAGGGCGTGCTATGGGATACGGTCTCGCGCAAGGTGTTTGCCAACGTGGGAACGGGCACGCTCACGTTCTCCGGAACGGCGGGCGCGGCGATTGACGGCACGGAGGGCGTATGCGCTGCGTCGTGTGCCGTGGTGGTCGGCAATACGGAGTTCGCGGGTAAGGCGCGCTTCACGCTCCTCACGGACCGCATGGTCCGCTGCGAATGGAGCGAGGACGGTTCGTTCGAGGACCGTCCGAGCCTCACCTTCATCAATCGCGTCCAGCCGCCGGTCAAGCACACGTTCGAGCGCAAAGGCGACGGTGCGGTGATTGAGACCGATGGTATGCGCCTTGAGTGGACGGGCGGCGCGTTCAATGAGACGAATCTCGTTGTGAGTGTTGCCAATGTGGAAATGTTGCCAATGGCCAATGCCAATGTTGCCAATGAAGGGAACAAACCAAATTGGAAATTGGGAATTGGAACTGGCAACATTGGCAACAATGGCAACATTAAAAAAGACATGAATTCGGTGGCAGTTCTTTCGGAAGATAAGGAAAACCTCCTTGGTACGATGCGTACCATCGACGCACGTTCAAGTGTCAAGGATCTGCTGCCGCGCATGGAGAAGGGTGTCCTCTCGCGGCGCGGTGTGGCCGTGGTGGACGATACGAAGAAGCCGTTGTTCGTGAAGGGCGGCGACTACTGGAAAGAATGGGTCGAGGAACGGCCGGTTCGCGAGAAGGGCGCGTACCGCGATATTACGGTGTTTGCGTATGGGCATGACTACAAGGGGTGTCTCGGCGACTACGTGAAGGTGGCGGGACGCATTCCGCTGCCGCCGCGGTGGGCGTTTGGCTACTGGTGGAGCCGGTTCTGGAATGACACGGAGTCCGACTACCGCCAGGTCGTGCGCGAGATGAACTCCGTCGGCATCCCGGTGGACGTGTGCGTGATCGAAATGTACTGGCACGAGAACTGGGACATCGCGGAGCGTCCCGACATCATCCAGCCGAAAGGCGGGCAGATGTGGGGCTGGGGCGGCTACACGTGGAACCGCCGCTACTTCCCCAATCCGGCGAAGATGTTTCGCTTCCTGCACGACGAGGGGCTGCACGCGCCGCTCAACATGCACCCCGCCTGCGGCATCCCGGAATGCGAGGACGTCTATCCGCGCTTCGCGAAGGACTACGGCTGGACAGGCAAGGGCGTGATTCCATTCCGCGGCGACGAGGAACGCTGGGCGGAGGTCTATTTCAAGGACGTCATCGAGCCGTTGGAGACGTTGGGTGTGGACTGCTTCTGGCTCGACTGGCAGCAGTGGCTGATGGCCAAGGGCAAGCCGACGTTGAACAACACCTTCTGGCTCAACCACCTCTTCGCCACGCACGATGCGGCGCGCGTGCGGCCGGGCGGCGGCGCGAAGCGTCCCATCATCTACCACCGCTGGGGCGGACTCGGCTCGCACCGCTACCAGATCGGCTTCTCCGGCGACGGTGAAAGCTCGTGGCGGATGCTGGAGGCAATCCCTTGGTTCACCGCCACCGCGTCGAACGTGGGCTACGGCTACTGGGGACACGACCTCGGCGGACACAACCGTCCCCAGTTCAAGCGGGAGGAAAACGGCGAGCTACTCACGCGCTGGATGCAGTGCGGCGTGTTCACGCCGATCTTCCGCACACACCCGTCCAAGGACTCGCTTGCCGATCGCCGTCCGTGGAAGTACGCCGACCACTTCTTCATTCTCCGCGAGGCGTACCGTCTGCGCTACCGCCTTGCGCCCTATATCTACACCGCCGCGCGCCAGGCGTACGACACGGGCGTGTGCCTGTGCCGTCCGATGTACTACGACTGGCCGGAGGAGGACGCCGCGTACGATTCCATCAACCAGTACATGTTCGGCGACGACATCCTCGTCGCGCCCGTCACGAAGGCAGCCGATCCCGTGACGAAGGAGGCGGAGGTCGAGGTGTGGCTTCCGGAGGGCACGTGGTATGATGTCTCAAGGGGCGAACTCGTGGAGGGCGGGCGCAAGCTGAAGCGCGGCTATACGATCGAGGAGACGCCGTGGTTCGTGAAGGCGGGCGCGGTGATTCCGATGTACCCCGATTCCGTCAAACGCCTCGGCAACCCCGGCACGGACGACCTGGTGCTATTCTGTACGCCGTCGGCGCGCTCGGAGAGCGCGCCCTACCAAACTTCGGTATACGAGGATGGTGGTGACAACGCCGACTACGCGACGAACTTCCGCCGCACCGCGATCCGCCGCGAAGGGAACCGCGTGACGATCTCCCCGCGCAAGGGTGCCTACACGCTCAAATTCCCTCTTGCCGCCGTGCCGCTCGCCGTGAAGGTGAACGGCAAGGAGTGTGCATGGGAATACGACGCGGAGGATCTGGCCGTAGTCGTGAAAACGCCGCCGCAGGACGGTACGCGCGAGACGGTGGTGGAGCTGATTTATTCAGGGGATGGAACAGCAAGCGTACAACAGCAAGGTGGTAGGGTGTGCGCGCCGATCGTCGTCAGCGGTCTCAAGGGCGATCATACGCGTATTGCCGCGCTCACGGAGGACTTCCGGCTCGCCCTTGCCGGACGCGGCTGGCCGAAGGCCGCCGCAAACCTCCCCACGTCGTGGCAGATCATCTGGAAGACGCGCGATGCGATCGCGGCGCATCCCGCCGACGCGGCGAAGCTGCTGACCGAGCGCGACGCTGCGGTGAAGGTATTCGCCGAAAAGGACTGGCCGCGCCTGCGGAAGACATTCTCTGACGACTTCTGTCGCAAGATCGACCGATGGATGCGGTGTTTCGAAAAACGGCAGGGGAAAACAGGGTATGAAGATTGTAAAGAGGTGATCGGCGATCACAGCCGTGTGAACAAGGAGAAAATGAGGAAATGAAAAAAGTGCGTCTTGGCCTTATTTCGCGCGTCGTGCTGGCAATCGTCCTTGGCGTCGCGCTTGGTTCCTTCGTGCCCGCGCCGTTCGTGCGCGGTGTCAATACGGTCGTCGCGCTCATCGACCAGTTCATCAAGTTCATGGTGCCGCTCATCATCCTTGGACTTGTGGCGCCGGCGATCGCGGAGACGGGACGCGGTGCGGGGCGGCTCCTTCTCGTGACGGTGGCCATCGCCTACGGCTCGACGCTCTTCGCCGGGTTCCTTGGCTACTTCGTCTCAGCCGCAGCCTTCCCGTCGCTCGTGTCGTCCAGCGTCGGCCAGGCCGTCGGCGACGCGGTGCGGGAGTTCCAGCCGTACGTGAAGCTGTCGATTCCGCCGCTCATGGACGTGATGACGGCGCTCGTGTTCTCGTTCGTGGTGGGGCTCGGCATGGTGTTCACGGACTCGTTCGCCCTGAAGCGCGTGTTCACGGACTTCCGGTCCGTTGTCGTGCGCGCCATATCGGGCGCGCTCGTTCCGCTGCTGCCCGTCTTCATCTTCGGAATCTTCCTCGACATGACCGCCGCGGGCAAGGCCGGACGCGTCCTGGTTGACTTCGCCGCGATCATCGCGGTGTTCTCGGTTCTCACGCTTGTCGTCATCGTCCTCCAGTACTGCGCGGCGGGAGCCGTGGCGCGGCGGAACCCGTTCAAGGCGATGCTGAAGATGCTGCCGGCGTACATGACGGCGCTCGGGACGTCCTCGTCGGCCGCGACGATCCCCGTCACGCATGCGCAGACGCTCGCCAACGGCGTGAGCCGTGAAGTGGCGGACTTCACCATCCCGCTCTGCGCGACGGTCCACCTGGCCGGTTCGACGGTGAAGATCGTCTCGTGCGCGGTGGCGCTGCTGCTTGTCGCGGGACGTGGCCCGGAGGTGTGCCTCTCCACCTTTGCGGGTTTCATCGCGATGGTCGGGATCGTGATGATCGCGGCGCCCGGCGTGCCGGGCGGTGCCGTGATGTCGGCGATCGGGCTTCTCGAGTCGATGCTCGGCTTCGACCAGGCCCAGATTGCGCTGATGATTGCGCTCTACATGGCGACGGACTCGATCGGCACAGCCTGTAACATCGCGGGCGACGGCGCGATTGCCATCGTCGTCGACTGGCGCTGGCGGCACTGGAATGCCGCGAAAGCTGAAAGCCGAGATTTGAAAGTAGAAAGTCGAAAGGAGAAATAATCATGCATACCCACAAAACAATAACCGCCATCTGGAGGGCTGCGCTTGTCGTGGCCGCAGTCTGTGCGGCGCACGGGGCCGAGTTCGCGCTCGGCGTGGGCGCTTACGAAGGCAGGGCCGCGTTCAAGGAGCTGCGCATCACGGACGCGGCGGGCAAGGTCGTCTACTCAAACGACTTCGCGACGCCCGACGCCGTGAAGGACTGGCTTCCCGCCGGACGCGGCGTGTGGAAGTGCGGCGGCGGCACGCTCGAACAGACGTTCGGCGGACTCGGGCACGAGGCGGTGACGCTGTCGATTCCGCAAAAGTTCCGCAACGTCACCCTCACGGTGAAGGCGAAGAAGATCGACGGCAAGGAAGGCTTCATCGTCGCCACGGGCAAGAACCTGATTGTGGGCGGCGGCGAGTGGGTCATCTTCGGCGGATGGGTCAACACGCAGCACGGCATCGAACAGCCGCCGTTCGCGATCAAGAGGGTGCCTGGCTCGATCGAGCAGGGGCGCTGGTATGACGTGAAGGTGGAATGCATGGACGACCGCATCCGCGCCTGGCTCGACGGCAGACTTGTCCTGGAGTCGCGCGCGGCGGTGGATACGTCGGGGCGTCCCGCGTCCATTGCGCCGGTGAAGGGCGGGAAGGCGATCAAGTACAGCCCGATGATCTTCGGCCAGTTCATCGAGCACCACGACCGTCAGGTGTACGGCGGGCTCTTCTGGCCGGGGCATCCGCTCTCGGACGAGGACGGCTTCCGCAAGGACGTGATCGAGGCCCTGCGCGAGATCAAGGTGCCGATCGTGCGCTGGCCGGGCGGCTGCTTCGTCTCGGCCTACCACTGGAAGTACGGCGTCGGGCCCAAGCGCCAGCCGATGTGGGACAAGGCGTGGGAGGTCGAGGACCCCAACACGTTCGGCACGGACGAATACGTGAAGTGGTGCCGCAAGGTCGGTTGCGAGCCGTACATCTGCACGAACGCCGGCTCCGGCAACGAGGAGGAGATGAGCGACTGGGTGGAGTACTGCAACCTCAACGTCGGCAAGTGGGGACGCCAGCGCATCGCGAACGGCTACCCGAAGCCGCACGACGTGCTGTACTGGAGCGTCGGCAACGAGAACTGGGGCGGCTGGGAAATGGGCGCGAAGACCGTCGCGCAGTGGGGTCCGCTCGTCCGCGAGAGCGCGAAGATGATGCGCGGCGCGGACCGCCGGATCTACCTCCTCGCGGCGGCTACGCCGAACGAGAGGTGGACGCTTCCGCTTCTCAAGGCGGCCGGCTACCTGCTTGACTACGTGAGTATCCACGACTACTACGGCGGCGGGCCGAACCAGCGTCCGTACCTCGAGTGGATGATGCAGACGAGCCGTCCCGAGGAGACCATCGTGCAGACCATCGGCATCCTCAAGAAGGCCGGCTTCGGCGGCGGGAAGATCGGCATCGCGTTCGACGAGTGGAACATGCGCGGCTGGTACCACCCGCGGGGCAAGAACGGGCGGATGGACCACGCGGCGCGGCGCAAGAACGACATCGCCTCGCTCTACAACATGTCCGACGCGGTCTTCACCGCCAACTTCCTCAACGCCTGCCTGCGGCACTGCGAGACGGTGAAGATGGCGTGCTTCTCGCCGGTCGTCAACACGCGCGGCGCGGTGTTCGTGCATGACAAGGGGATCGTCAAGCGCACGACCTACCACGTGTTCTGGATGTACACGCACCTCCTGCAGCCGAACGTCGTGCCGGTGAGCGTCGATTGCGGAAGCCTCTCCGACGGCCGGCGCGTCGTGCCCGCCATCGACGCGGTGCTGACGGCCTCCGACGACGGGACGCGCCGTACCCTCGCGGTCGTCAACAAGTCGCCCGACAAAGCGGTGTCGTTCGACATTTCGGCGCTGGCTCAGGGAGGACCGCGCTCCGTCGCGGCCACCGTCCTCTCCGGCGCTTCGACCGACGATTACAACGACATCGGTGCGGAGAACCGCGTTGTGCCGGTGGAAACGACGCTTGAAGTGAAGGACGGCAAGGTGTCGCTTCCGCCGCACGCGGTGACGTGCATCCGGCTGTGAAGGCACGCACCATGACGTATGCGTAATCTTGCGCTATTCATGGACGACCCGGACTGGGCCCGCTTCATACCCGACTTGAAGTCGGGCGGGCCGAAGTGCCGCATGCCCACGCACGAGGACTGCTCGCCGGTCGACCCCGACGCGGCGGCGCGCCACCTCCAGCCCGGCGGTACGCTCGGCGGCATGGAAGGGTACGAGTCGCGTCCCGGCCAGCTCGACATGCTCCGCGCCGTCGTGCGTGCATTCAACAACCGCGAGCATCTCATGGTGGAGGCAGGGACGGGCGTCGGGAAATCGCTTGCGTACCTCGTGCCGTCCGTTCTCTGGAGCTTCACGAACGACACGCCCGTGGTCCTCTCCACCAACACGCGCAACCTCCAGAGCCAGCTGATCGCACAGGACCTCCCGCGCGCCGCGCAGGTACTGGGCGACGACGCGAAGAACTTCCGCGCGGCCGTCCTGAAGGGCCGCTCGAACTACCTCTGTCTTCGCGCGCTCGAGGAGATCATGCAGGGCGGCTGGTTCACCCTCTCCGACGAGGAGAAGCCCGAGTTCGAATATCTCGTGGAGTGGCTGCACCGCACGGAGGACGGCGATCTCGACGACCTCGGCGCGGAGGTGCTGCGTCCGCGGCTGTCGTGTCCGGGCGAGGACTGCATGGGCCGCTCCTGCCGCTACGCGGGGAAGTGCTTCATCGCGAAGGCGCGTGCGCGCGCCCTGCGCGCCCACGTGGTGGTGGCGAACCACGCGCTCGTGCTCGCGGAGGCCACGAGCGACGGCAACGGCATCCTTCCGCCGTACGGGCGGCTCGTCTTTGACGAAGCGCACAATCTTGAGGACGTGGCCACGAACTTCTTCTCCTTCGAGCTCTCGCGTCCCGCGCTCCTCCAGCTGATGGGCCGGCTCGTGCGCACCACGCGGTCGCGTCGGGGCGGCATCGGACGCAAGCGCGGCGTGATCGGCACGGTGGAGCGCCAGCTGCAGAAGGGCGACCTCGCGCACTCCCCGCGCGCCGAGGAGATCCGCGAGCTCTGCACGCGCGCGCAGGTGCAGAGCCGTTTCGCGATCAAGGCGGGGGACGACCTCTTTGACGTGCTGGGGCGCCTGTTCTCGCCGGCGCCAGGCGTCTCCGTGCTGCGCTACCGTTGCATCGCGCCGCCGGGATTCGCGGTGGACGACCCGAAGGCGCCGCGCACGCGACAGTACTCGCTGCACGGGCTTTTCGCGGACTACACGTCCGTCCAGTGGGACGAGAAGGCGCTCGCCGTGGCGGGCAACCGCTTCGAGGACGCGCTCGCGCGCCTGCAGGGCATCCTCGTTGATCTCGCGACGGCGCTGCAGTTCGCGTCGGGCGCGGACGAACTGCCGCTCTTCGGCGACCTCGCCTTGCAGGTGCAGGGCGTCGCACGGTCCTTTACCGATTTCATCTACGAGTCGCGCTTCGTGCTGTCCGCAACCGACACCTCGCACGTCTACTGGGCCGAGCGTCGCGCGGGCGACCCGAAGAAGAAGCTCGCGCCGTACGTTTGCCTCACCGCTGCGCCGCTGAGCATCGCGAAGGAGATGAAGGCCCACTTCTACGACACGAAGGATTCCGTGGTGCTCTGTTCGGCCACGTTGCGCGTGGGCGACCGCTTCGACTACATGGGTAGGCACCTCGGCTTTGCGCTCTGCGAGCCAACGCGCGTGAAGGCGCTTGTCGCGGCGTCGCCGTTCGACTACTTCCGGCAGGCACTCGTGATGGCGGCGGAAGGCCTACCCGACCCGTCCGCCCGCGACTCCGGCTACGTGGAGAAGCTCGCGCCGTTCCTCGTGGACCTCTTCACGGCCGTGCGCGGGCGCGGCCTCGTGCTCTTCACCGCCTACGAAATGATGCGCGAGACGGCGCGGCTCGTGCGCGAAGAGCTTGCCGCATCGGACATCGACTTCCTCGTGCAGGGCGACGGCCTTTCGCGCGAGGAGATGGTCGCGCGTCTCAAGAAGGCGTCGCGTCCGGACGCGGAGCGTCCCGTGGTGCTCTTCGGTGCGCAGTCGTTCTGGGAGGGCGTGGACGTGCCCGGCGAGGCGCTGTCGTGCGTCGTGATCGCGCGTCTGCCGTTCCCGCAGGTGGGCGAGCCGATCGTGGAGGCGCGCAGCGAGAAGATCACGGAGGAGGGAGGCAGCTCCTTCCGCGACTACATGATCCCGGAGGCCGTGATCCGCTTCCGCCAGGGGTTCGGGCGCCTCGTGCGCACGAAGTCCGACCGCGGCGTGGTGGTGGTGGCGGATCCGCGCATCGTCTCGAAAAACTACGGTCCGCTCTTCCGCCGCGCGCTCGCGGCGTCCGTCCACGCCGTCCCGTCCCTGCCCGAGATCGTCTCGCGCGCCGCGGAGTTCTTCGAATAGGAGAAGCCATGTTCGCCGTCCGTTCCTACATGCTCGACATCAGCCGCGACAAGGTGCCCACGATGGGCACGCTCAAGCAGCTCGTGGAGATTCTCGAGAAATTCAACTACAACCAACTCCAGCTCTACACGGAACACACGTTCGCCTACTCGAAGCACGAGTCCGTGTGGAAGGACGCCTCGCCGATGACGACGCAGGAAATCCGCGAGCTCGACCTCTTTTGCGCGATGCACGGCATCGACCTCGTGCCGAACCAGAACTCCTTCGGACACCTCGAGCGCTGGCTCGTGAAGCCCGAGTACAACCACCTCGCGGAGCTGCCGCACGGCGGCGCGCCACTCCCGTGGGGCGGATTCAAGAAGGACCCCACCACGCTTTGCCCCACGGATCCCGCCTCGCTCGAATTCCTCGCGGGACTCTACGACGAGCTGTTGCCGAACTTCGAGTCGCGTCTCTTCAACATCGGCTGCGACGAGACGTTCGACCTTCTCGGCGAGGGACGCAGCGCGGCGGCCGTGAAGGAGAAGGGCGAAGGGCGCGTCTACCTCGAGTTTCTCCTGAAGGTCGCGGAGCTCGTGCGCAAGCGCGGAAAGCGTCCAATGTTCTGGGGCGACGTGATCCTGCGCCATCCGGAGCTCGTGCCGGAGCTGCCGAAGGACCTCATCGCGCTCGACTGGGGATACGAGGGCAACCATCCGTTCATGGACGAGGCGGCGAAGTTCGCGGCGGCCGGTCTTGACTTCTACGTGTGCCCCGGCACGAGCAGCTGGAACTCGCTCGCGGGGCGCGTGGAGAACATGCGCGAGAACATGATCGCGGCCGAGCGGGCGGGACACCTTCACGGCGCGAAGGGGTTCATGGTCACGGACTGGGGCGACGGCGGACACTGGCAGCCGCTCGCGGCGTCCCTGCCGGGGCTCATCCTCGGCGGCAACCTTGCCTATTCCGGGGCGTCCGCCGCGAAGATGGACCTTGAGGACGCGCTCAACGCCGTGATGGGCGTGCCACTCGGCGGCACGCTGCTCCGTCTCGGCACGCTCTACCTGCGCGGCGGTGCGCTGCGCGCGAACGCAAGCGAGCTCTTCCGCATCCTCGCAAACGACCGCGGCTACTCGCGCCATCCCGGCCTCACGGACCACATACTGACCGAAATCTCCGCGATCGCGGAAGGGTGTCGTCACGATGCGGCGCGCTTCGCGGGCGGGGCATATCCCAATGTGTGGGCGCAGGAGATCATGTACATGGCGAACCTCGTCGATGCCGCCTGCAACCGACGCGACGAGAAGCGCCTGCGCTTCCTCCGCGAGGAACACGGCCGCGTGTGGCGTCTCCGCAACCGCGAAGGCGGCCGCGCGGATTCGCTTGCGAAACTCCCCCGCTTCTGAAAAGCGGGACTAGGCACTTCCGCGCCGATTTGATATACTTTGAACGCCCTTGAACTGCTCCGGGTGGAGCATGGAATTCGGGTCGACATGAACAGTATGCGACTGAAAGGATCCTCTCCATGAGCAGAGTTATGCTGATAGGTGCCGGCGGCGTCGCCGGCGTGGCCGCCGCGAAGATGGCCCAGAACCCCGAAACGTTCGGCGAGCTGCTGATCGCGTCCCGCACCGAGGCGCGCTGCAAGGCGATCAAGGCCGATATCGAAAAGCGCCCGTGGTTCGCCGCGAAGGGCGTGACGACGAAGATCACGACGGCGCAGATCGACGCGATGGACGTGCCGCGCCTCACCGCGCTCATCAAGGAATACAAGCCCGACCTCGTGATGAACATCGCGCTCCCGTACCAGGACCTCGCGATCATGGACGCCTGCCTCGCCGCCGGCGTGAGCTATCTCGACACGGCCAACTACGAGCCGCCCGAGGAGGCGCACTTCGAGTATTCCTGGCAGTGGGCCTACCGCGAGAAGTTCGAGAAGGCCGGTCTCACGGCCATCCTCGGTTGCGGCTTCGATCCCGGCGTGACGCAGGTGTTCTCCGCCTACGCGCAAAAGCACTACTTCGACGAAATCCACACGCTCGACATCCTCGACTGCAACGGCGGCGACCACGGCTATCCCTTCGCCACCAACTTCAACCCCGAGATCAACATCCGCGAGGTGTCCGCGAAGGGCAGCTACTGGGTGGCAGACCCGAAGGACGACAAGCCGGAAGTCGCCGTCGAGAACAAGAAGGCGTTCGACAAGGGCTGGTGGGTGGAGACCGCGCCGATGGCGATCAAGCGCGTGTACAACTTCGACCAGGTGGGCGAGAAGGACATGTACCTGCTCCATCACGAGGAGCTGGAGTCGCTTGGCTGCAACCTGAAGGGTATCAAGCGCATCCGCTTCTTCATGACGTTCGGGCAGAGCTACCTCACGCACCTCAAGTGCCTCGAGAACGTGGGCATGACGCGCATCGACCCGGTCGACTTCAAGGGACAGAAGATCGTCCCGATCGAGTTCCTGAAGGCGCTCCTGCCCGACCCCGCCACGCTCGGCCCGCGCACGAAGGGCAAGACGAACATCGGCTGCATCTTTGAGGGCGTCAAGGACGGCAAGCCCGTGCGCTACTACGTGTACAACGTGTGCGACCACCAGGAGTGCTACGCCGAGGTCGGCTCGCAGGCGATCAGCTACACGACGGGCGTGCCCGCGATGATCGGCGCGAAGTGCTTCCTCGAGGGCAAGTGGACCGAGAAGGGCGTCCACACCTGCGAGGAGTTCGACCCCGACCCGTTCATGGCCGAGCTGAACGTGCAGGGTCTCCCGTGGAAGGAGACCTTCGACCCCGTGATGGTGCCGTAACACGGAGGGCGTGGAATTTGGTATACTCTCCTCCGGAGAGGTTTCATGACAGTAGAGGAAATCATAAAGACGCCGGAGTATATCTCCGTTGTGGACGACTACAAGGATGTGTGCTTGTGGTTTTCCCCGGAGTGCTATCATCCGCAGACAGGCGTCCAGCTTGAGCAGATTCTCACGTCGATTGAGCGCAATGGGGATCTCAATGCATACAAGCGGGTCGGGAGGATCAGAAAATGGCTGTCACCAAATTTCAAGCCGACGTACTCAAGCGGATTGCCGATTCACGGATAAAGTCTGGCGAAACGTATGTTGCCGGAGGTCTCGCGCTCAACTATCAGTTGAAGGCGCCGCGGCTTTCGCATGACATCGACGTGTTCAACAACAGCACGGAGGCACTTCACGCCGCGTACGGATGCGATAGCCAAGCGCTGCGTGAAGCGGGTTTTGAAGTCATCGAAAAAAGAAAGGCCCCGTACTTCGTGGAAGTCGCGGTTGTCGGTCCGCAGGGGGAGAAAACCGATATCCAATGGGTGAGCGACAGCGCCTACCGGTTCTTCCCGCTTCTGGAAGATGAACTCCTTGGCCTGACGCTCCACCCATTCGACCTTGCCACAAATAAGCTGCTGGCGTTGATGGGACGCGAAGTGCCGCGCGACTGGGTCGATACGATCACATGCCACGAGAGGCTTCAACCGTTGCCTTACCTCGCCTGGGCGGCGTGCGGCAAGGATATGGGCTTTAGTCCGGCGTTTATTCTGGACATGGCGATGCGCGTTCGCTATGTTCAGGAAGAGCTTGACGCGGCAATCGAATCCGAAGAACCCTTGGATGCTGCATGCCTCTGCCGGAAATGGCATGAGATGATTGCGGCCGCCCGAAACACGATTCGGCTGATTCCCGCAGAAGAAGCCGGCAAGGCCGTTCTCACGAAAGACGGCGAGCTCTTCCGCGGCACCGACGAGGAGTTCCAGTCCGCTCTCGCGGCAGGCGAGATCGTCTTCCACGAAGGCCACCTCGGCGGCGCCTGGCCACGGATCATCGAGAAATAGGGGTTGCTTGCAAAGGAAGCGAAAGGCAAGCACGCAATAGTAGGATGAAGCCGACATTCGACAGACGACAGGCGGCAACCGGCGAAAGTGGCGCGACGCTCGACATTCGACGGCCGACGACCGGGTGGCGACATTCGACAACCGACGGTCGGCTGTCGAGCGTCGAGCGTCTTTCGGCTGTCGGTCGCCGAATGTCGAATGTCGCTTTAACTCAAAAAGCAACTGAAAGGCTCCCAACATGACTCCCGTTATCGGACACTACGGCGGATATCGCAAGACGCTTTCGTTTGGCCTAACATGCCTTGTGTATCACGCCACGACAACGTTCTGCCGCCGAAACTACAATTACCAAAACGACGCCCTCGGCAAGACCGTGGGGCAGATGGTCGGCGCAGCGCGTTCTGCGCGGCAGAATATCGTAGAGGGCTCGTCCCGCGCCGGAACCTCGAAGGAAACAGAATTGAAGCTCCTTGACGTGGCGAAAGCCTCCTTGCAGGAACTCGCCGGCGACTACGAGGCGTTCATTGTCGATGCCGGCGAAACGCCCTGGAGCGAGCGCGATCCGAAATACCTCAAGGCGAAATCGCTCGTCTTCGACGACTTTACGGCGAAAGATGATCTGCGCCATGAATACGGGAAGCACATCCTTGCGATGCGCAAGCGTTTTGCGGCGGCTCTGGAAAATGACGATCCGATCATAGCAGCGAACGCGATTCTCGTGACAATCGATCGCGCGTGCGCGTTGCTGCATAGGCTGATCGAGAAGATCGGGGAGGATTTCCGCGAACAGGGCGGCTTCACGGAGCATCTGACGAAAGTGCGCCTTGAGGCGCGCGATGCCGCGATTGCCTCCAGCGATGCGCCTAAGTGTCCGAAATGCGGCGGCCCGATGCGCAAGGTGGTGGCGAAGAAGGGCTCAAACGCAGGCAATCCGTTTTGGAGCTGCCAGGCGTATCCCAATTGTACCGGCACACGCAAATGGGAGTGGAAGTGATCGCAATGGTGGTGACATTCGACATTCGACGGCCGACGACCGTGGTGCGACATTCGACAGCCGATAGTCGACTGTTGAATGTCGGGCGTCGTCCGGCTGTCGGTTGCCGGATGTCGAATGTCGTTTTATGGAAAGATCCAGCAACTACCCAAGAAAGTGCAGTAAAAGATGCAGTAACTACCCAAGAAGTGGCACCAAAAGACGCGGAGGTTGCACCAAAGATTGCACCAAAAGCCAGTGAAGTGGCACCAAAAGGAGACGAAGTTGCACCAAAAAATGCAGTAAAAAATGCAGTAAAACCAAGTGGTGATGCAGTAAAAAATGCAGTAAAACCAAGTGGTGATGCAGTAAAAAATGCAGTAAAAAATGCAGTAAAAGAATTCGACGCTGGATTACGCGAGACTATCATTGAAAAGTGTACAGAACTGTATTGCTTTCTGAGGATTGATCCAAGGCGTACAATCTTAACGGCAGTTGAATCGCTTGGCTTTTCGCCGCGTTCGGTTGCGCAATACCTCAATGTTTTGAAAGACGCCCATGTGCTTGAACATGTGGGGCCAACGAACGGAGGTACTTGGAAGTTTCTGATATGAGAGGCGTTGTTGCCAGTTTGATTGCCTTGATGGGCGGTGTTATCTTTGCCGATGATGCCGTGTCGCCGGTGTTTACCTTCGATGCACGATACAAATCAAGCGGCATCACGCCTGATGCCTGGGTGAGCTATGAGGCGGAGGGGCTCTCGTCACGGTTCAGCGCGGCGACGGTGACACGTGCGGCAGATGTTAATGGCAACGGCATACCGGATGAATGGGAGTCGCGTTACGGTCTTGTCGGCGACAATGCCGATGCTGCGGCCGACCCGGACGGCGACGGGCGGACGAACCATGAAGAATACAATGCCGGTACGAGCCCGATTGTTGCGGAGGACTATCTTGCGTCAGTTGCAACAAGCGGACGCCATGTTGTCGATACATGGATTGAATCGACAGCCATTGGCGGCTGGGACTTGGTGGAAGTGTGGGGGCTGTCGGGGCTTTTCATGACCGACACGGCAGGACGCGCGCCTGATGCCGACAAGGACGGGGTGCCGGACTGGTGGGAGACGCTCTATGGCTTGAATCTCAATGTCGCCGATTCGCATGTCGATTCAGATGGCGACGGAAGGACAAATCTCGAAGAATACAATGCGGGGACGAATCCGATTATCTTCAATGACTGGATGCGATCAATCGCTGAACAGGACAAGTCCTTCGTCTGCGACACGCACGTCGAATACATCGGCGGCAACCCGACCTTTGATTCCACTTTTGCCGTGATAAAGGTGTCCAACGGATTCGTCTGCGACACAGGTGGACTCTACTACGACTGGGATGGCGACGGCATTCCCAACTGGTGGGAGGCGCGGTTCTCACGGAACGGATCGAAGACAGACCTTGACGCGTCCACTGACGACGATGCGGACGGCATGTCCAACTATGGCGAATTCGTGGCCTACACAAATCCGACGAACGATAACTCGAAATTCACGATTGCGATTGTACTCGTGACAGAAGAGAAAACGACAACCGACATTCGCCCGTCAAAAATGATGGCTGCCGGTCGCCGACTGTCGAATGTTGAAGGACCGGCAAATTTTGCGCTCAAGTGGCAATCGGCCCGAGGGCGGATTTATTCCGTTTATGCGACGCCCAATCTTTCTGAAGGGTGGCCGGAAACGCCAACGGCGGAAATCGTAGGAACTGGCGACGTGCTTGAATATGTGCCAGAACAGACCGCTACCGTTCAGTTCTTCAAGGTGTCTGTACGACTCGACAGAGAGAACCCTTAAGGAACCACAGGAGTCGAATAAAATGTCCGACAACGAGAATGCCCTGCCGAGCCGGTTTGCCGTGTTCAGTACGAAGGATGGGAAACCATCCGTTGTGGCACGGTTTGAGAATGACGATGTTTGGTTGACGCAAAAGCAACTGGCAGAACTGTTTTCGACGACAAAACAGAATGTAGGGCAACACCTTCAGTCAATTCTGGATAGTGGCGAACTAGATGCGAATACCGTAGTAAAGAAATTCTTTACTATGGATGAAAATGTTCGCCAAGTGGCAAAAAGGCCAGTTATGCACTACAACTTGGATGCAATCATTGCCCTTGGCTACCGCATTGACAGTCCGATTGCCATCCGTTTCCGGCAGTGGGCGACGCAACGGCTTCATGAACTGATCCAAAAGGGTTTTGCGCTGGAGGATGAGCGGTTGAAGCAGGGCGGAAACCGCTACTTCAAGGAACTGTTGCAGCGAATCCGCGACATCAGGGCGAGCGAGCGTAACTTCTACCAGCAGGTGACGGACGTCTATGCGACGGCGACCGACTATGACCCCCGTGCGGACATCACGCGGGAATTCTTCGCGACCGTACAGAACAAGATGCATTATGCCGTTCATGAGCATACGGCGGCAGAAGTCATCTATGAACGGGTCGATAGCGACAAACCGAATGTGGGCATGTTGACGTTCAAGGGCGACTACGTAACGAAAGACGATGTCAGGATTGCGAAGAACTATCTTACCGAGAATGAAATTTCGCGGCTGAACCTGCTGGTTTCCCAGTTTCTCGACTTTGCCGAGTACAAGGCGCTCTCGGAAGAGCCCATGTCGATGAGCGATTGGGTTGCGGCACTGGACGATCAGCTCAAACGACTCCGTGCGAATATCCTCACCGACAAGGGGAAGGTCTCGCACGAGGAAGCCATGGCGAAGGCGGAGTCGGAATTTGAGATTTACCGTGCGCGCGAGATGCGGCAGCTGAAATCGGACTTCGACAAAGCTGTTCAAGGTTATCTCAACATGGGAGGGAAGTGAATACCATGCCAAAATACATCATTGACGAGGCGAAGCTGGAGGCGAACCTTCAGGTGCTCGCGTCGGTGCGGGAACGTGCGGGGGTGAAGATCCTGCTTGCGCAGAAGGCGTTTTCATGCTTTGAATTGTACCCGCTCGTGGCGAAGTACCTCGATGGCGCGACGGCGAGCGGTCTCTTCGAGGCGCGGCTCGCGCACGAAGAGATGCCCGGCAAGGAGAACCACGTGTTCGCGCCGGCGTTCCGCTTGGAAGACATGCCGGAGCTGCTGCGCGCCGTCAATCACATCGTGTTCAACTCGCCGCGTCAGGTGGAGAAGTTCGGCGCGATGGCGCGCGCGGCTGGCGTGTCGGTGGGGCTGCGGGTGAACCCCGAGGTATCCGTGGCGACCACGCTCGCGTACGACCCGTGCCGGCCGGGCTCGCGTCTGGGGACGACGCGGGCGGCGTGGGATGCGGCCGCCACGCGCGCGGACTTCCCGCTTGACGGCCTTCACTTCCACTGCCTCTGCGAGCAGGGGGTGGAGGAGCTGCGCAAGGTGCTGGCGGGGTTCGAGGAAAAGTTCGGCGACCTGCTGCCGCAGATGAAGTGGGTGAACTTCGGCGGCGGACACCACATCACGCGCGCGGACTACGACGTGGACGGCCTTGTGGCCCTGCTTCTGGATTTCAAGCGCCGCCATCCGCACCTCACGGTCTACTTGGAACCGGGCGAAGCGGTGGCGCTCGACGCGGGCACGCTGGAGGCGACCGTGCTCGAAATCCAGCCGCCGGGTGCCGACGGCATCTCAAATGCCATCCTCGACGTGAGCGCGGCGTGTCACATGCCCGACGTGTTGGAGATGCCGTATACGCCGCGGGTGCAAATGGAAAATGTAAAGTGTAAAATGGAAAATGATGCGAGTGGGGCCAGCTATACCTATCGTTTCGGAGGGCCGACGTGCCTTGCGGGGGACGAAATCGGCACGTACACCTTCCCGCATCCGCTCGCGGAAGGGGACCGGGTGGTGTTCGAGGACATGGCGATCTACTCGATGGTGAAAAACAACACCTTTAACGGCATGCCGTTGCCGTCGATCGCCGTGCGACGCATTGACGGGACGGTGGAGACGCTGAAGGCGTTCGGCTACGCCGACTTCAAGTGTCGGCTCGGGTGAGGCGCCTCAGCGGATCCGCCACTCGAGGATGCCGCCGCTCCATTCCTTCTGGAGTTTTATGGCAAGGCGCAATGCCTGGGCCTTCACAGGCTGCGGGAAGTCGATTGCGCAGAACTTGTCCTTGGCGACTGCTCCCGCGATGTCGATGTCCTGCCACGGCGCGTTCTTCGCGGAACGCCACTGAACCTTCCAGGACGCGGGGATGCGGCAATGCCCCTTGCCGGTATCGTCGAACCAGTAGACCTCCACGCCCTTGACCTCCTCCGGCTCGGTGAATTCGCACGCGACCCACTCGTCCGTGCCGAGGTGGTTCCAGAACGTCAGGCGCGGGATCGACTCGTCGTTGGACGCCTTGGGAAGGACGCCGTCGAACGCGGCGGCGACGCTGTCATTCGGGAAGCAGAACGACGCAGACGTCTTGTAGTCGCGCGCGGCGTTCTCTTCCTTCGCCTCCGTCGGGAAGAACACTTGCATCTCGCCCGCGCCGCGATGGCACCAGGCGAAGTACGGGACGAGCGTGAGGGTTGTCGCCTCCTTGCGGACGCCCGTCTTGAGTCCGCGGCGGAGCGAGACAGCCGGAGCCGTGAGCGCGGGATAGACATTGCCGAGGACGTTGCACGTCGCGGGCGTGAACACCGCGTCGGCCGCGAGCACCTTGTCGAGCACCTTTCCATCGTTATCGACGCCCTCCGCGCAGTAGAGGATCGGTCCGCGCTCCACAGCGAGGCGGCCACGGTCGTTTTTCACCGCGTCGTGCGCCTTGATGCGCCGCACCGGCATGTTCATGCACACTTCCACCACGTCGCCCTTCTTCCACGCGCGATTGATGGGGCAGTAGCCCTTTTCGGGCGTAAACGCGAACGGCTTGCCGTTCACCTTCACGGTGAAGTCGGCGAGCGAACCGGGCACGGTCTGCGTGTAGAGGTCGCTCGGCACGGGACGGCCCACGCACCAACCCGGTATGCGGATGTTCAGTTGAAAGTTGTGAGTTGTGAGTTGTGAGTTGGAAATGTCGGCGATCTCGATCCGCGAAAGGCCCTTCCACGGATACTCCGTCTCCTGTTTGAGCGTGACATCGCCGCCTGCGAGGTCAAGCTTCGCGTCGCTCGCGACGAAGAGGTTCACGTAGGCCGCGTCGCCGCGCGTTGCGTACGCGAACTGGGCGATCTGCGGGATGAAGCGCACGACGTTCACGGGGCAGCAGCTGCACCCGAACCACTTGGAGCGCCTGTAGCCGCCGCGCGACGCCTGCGGGTTCGGGTAGAAGAACTCGTCGCCGCCGAGCGAGATGCCGCTCAGGAAGCCGTTGTAGATCACGCGCTCGAGGACGTCGACGTACTTCGCGTCGCCGTACATGAGGAACATCCTCTGGTTCCAGAGGGCGTTGCCGATGCCGGCGCACGTCTCGAGGTACGCGCGCTCGTTGGGCAGCTCATAGTTCGCGCCGAACGCCTCGCCGCGGTGGCGGGCGCCGACGGAGCCGTTGAGGTGGAGCTTCTTCGAGACGACGTTCTCCCAGATCGCGTCGATGGCCTTCACGTATTCGGCGTCGCCCGTGAGCGCGGCGACGTCCGCCATGCCGCAGTAGAGGTAGGTGGCGCGCACGGCGTGACCCACGGCCTCGCGCTGCTGCGTGACGGGGATGTGGTTCTGGTTGTACGAGCCCTTCGCGCCGAGCTCGCCGCCCTTCACGAGGGCACCGCTTTGCGCGAACACCTTGCTCTCGCCGAGGACGCCCTGCCCGCGCCTGTCGAGCAGGAACTTGGCGAGCCGGAGATAGCGCTCCTCGCCCGTGACGCGGTAGAGCTTGCAGAGGGCCAGTTCGATCTCCTCGTGTCCGGAGGTCTCCTTGAGCTGCGTCGGGGCCGGGCCGAAGACGCGGTCCACCATGTCCGCGCTGCGGATGGCGACGTCGAGGAGCGTGCGCTTGCCGGTGACCTGGTAGTAGGCCACGGCGGCCTCGTACATGTGGCCGATGTTGTAGAGCTCGTGGCTGTGGGCGAGATGGCTCCAGCGGGTGGGGCCCATCATGCGGCCGTGCCGCGCGCGGCCGTCCTTGGTGAAGTTGTAGCCAAGGGTGCGGGCGGTGTAGAGGTAGCCGTCCGGCTCCTGGGCCTTGGCGATGTGGCCGATGAGGTCGTCGAGGTACTTCTCGAGCTTGGGGTCGGGATGCGTGGAGAGCGTGTAGGCCGCGCCCTCGATGATTTTGTACACGTCCGAGTCGTCGAACGGGATGCCGCGGAACCCGGTCGCGGCGCGGCGGCCCGCCGCGCGGAAGTTCTCGAGGCGGCCCGTCTCCTCGCTCTTCCGGAAGTCCGTGCGCACCGTCACCAAGCGGTTCGTCTCGAAGCGCGGATACCAGAATCCGGCGCGGATCGCGACGTTCGTCATCTCGGCCTCCTTGAAGGGATAGTCCTTCGAGGCGAACGAGGCGCAGGCGGCGAGGGCCGCGGCGAGGGCTGTTATTTTCTTCATGGGCAGTTCCTTTTCTTGTGGTTGCGGGTGAATTATAGCATGGCGCGTGCGCCGTGGCAACAGTTCAGTTCTCGGTGGCTACCAGTCCACGGGCTTGCGGTTCGCCTTGATCTCGGCGTGGGCGTGCTTCGCGTCGAGCATGCGCTGCTTCTGGCGGCGGGAGCGCCGGCGCTTCTGGCGGCGCTTCTTCTCGCGGGCCTGCTGCTCGGCGGACTTGCGTCCCTGCTCGCGCGCGAGGATGCGCTCGGCGAGGGTGCGGCGCGCGAGCCAGCGGTTGATCTCGCGCGAGCGGTTTTCGCCGCAGCGTACCTGGAGTCCGCTCGGCGGATGGAAGAGGCGCACGACGCTGGACGTCTTGTTCGTCTTCTGCCCGCCGGGGCCCCCTCCGAGGATGAACGTCTCCTCGAGGTCCTCCTCGAACACGGAGGCCTCCGCCATCAATGATTTGATTTTTGCTATTGTCTCAGGGGTCATCATTCTGCTATACTCTTCTCACCATGAAAAAGGCACTCGTTCCTCTTGCGGACGGTTTCGAGGACATCGAAGCCGTCTCCATCGTCGACGTTCTCCGCCGCGGCGGCGTCGAGGTGGTCACGGCATCGCTCGCGGACAGCACGGCCGTCCGTTCCGCGCACGGCATCCTGATGGAGGCCGACGCGCGTCTCCCCGACGTGCTCGAAGAAGAGTACGACGCTATTATACTACCTGGCGGCGGAGAAGGCACGCAGAATCTTTCAGAATGTGAGCCGTTGCTGGAGCGGCTGCGCCGCCAGAAGGCGGATGGCGGGCTCGTGTGCGCCATCTGCGCGGCGCCCACCGTGCTGGAGAAGGCGGAGGTGATCGACGACGAGGCCGTCACGTGCTATCCCTCCTGCACGCCGCAGATGGGCCGCTCGGTCGAGTCGGTGCCGGTGATCGCGGACGGGCAGGTCATCACGGGCCAGGGGCCGGGGGCGGCGATGCTCTTCGCGCTCGTCGTGCTGGCCCATCTCACGGACGAGAAAACGGCCCATGGCGTCGCCAACGGCATGATCACCGAGCTGGCGTGATGCGCAGGGCACTTGGCATAACCGTTGGGGTTGCGGCTCTTGTCGCGCTGGCGATCGGCGGCGCGTGGCTGTGGTCGATCCGTCCCTGGCGCGTTGTCGCGTCGGTGAACGGCGTGGCGCTCACGGCGCGCGAGCTGGACCTCCGCGCGGCGGCGTACGGCGGCGACCGGCGCGAGATGGCGCGAACGTGGATCGCGAAGGAGGTGCTCCTCGGCGAGGCCGTGCAGCGGAGCGTGTCGGTGGCGGAGGCCGATGAGCGCGCGGCGAAGGACATCCTCGCGGCCTGGCTCGCGAACGCCGGCACCACGCCGGAACGCTTTTTCTCCGAGGGTCCGCTGCCGGAGGAGGCCCGTCGGCAGGACTTCAAGGAGGGGCTGCTCATCCACGCCCTCGTCAAGGACGCCCTGCGCACGGCGCGCTTCGCCGAGTTCTACGCCGCGCTCCGCGGCAAGGCCGACGTTCGCTGCCCCGAGTTTCCGGAGCTCGAGCGCCTCGACACCGGCACGCCGCTCTACGTCGGGCTGTGGGGCTGGCGCCCCGCGCGCGTGGCCGCCGCGGCCGACGGGCAGGTCGTCACTTCCGCGGAACTTGACCTGCGCGTGCGCAACGCGCTGGACGACCTTCGGCGGACTGGACAGGCGCCGTCAAAGGAACGCGAGGCGGCGGCGCTGCCCGAGATGCGCCGCCGCGAGGTGCGGTGCTGGATCGTCAAGGTCGTGATGGGTGCCGAGGCCGTGCGCCGCGGCTTCACGTCCACGCCCGACGACGAGAAGAACGAGATGGCGCGCATCGTCCGTCCGCTGAAGGCCCACAAGCTGACCGTGGCGCAGTTCTTCAAGGAGGGCGTCCTCCCCGAGTCCCTGAAGCTGGAGGACTTCCGCTCGTCGATCCGCGTGAACAAGTTCATGGAGCGCGAGATGCGCGACAAGATCAACGTGACGACGCAGGAGATCGAGGCGCGGATGGCCGAACTGGCCCGGCGCGCGCAGGCGGAGGCGGCGCACGGCGGCAAGGCGACGACGCGCAGCGACCGCAAGACGGCCATCAACCAGCTTCGCCGGGAGCGGTACATGGAGGGGTACCGCGACATGTTCCGTTCGCTCTACGGATCGGCCCGCGTGTGGTCTCCGGAATTCCCGGAAATGGAGCGCATCGACGGTGTGGTGTCGCCGAACGCCAGCGTGAAGGAGTTCCTGAAGTGAAGCGACGTGTCACGTGGCTGCTTGCCGCCGTGTGCGCGGCGCTCGTCCTGGCGGCGGGGCTTTTCCTTGCATGGCGCCAGAGCGTGCAGGCGGCGCTGCGCGCCGCGGAAGTCGCCGCGCGCGCGGAACTCTACCGCCAGTTCGGGATCGACGCACCCGGCACCCGCCTGTTCGTGCCGCTCCCGCCCGTGCTGGCGCACAGCCGCGGTCGCGCCCTGATCGGACAGGCTCTCTTCAACGACCGGCGTCTCACCTCTTCCCGGATGTCGCAGCGCCTCGTGTGCGGCGCCTGCCACTGGCTGGGGGCCGGCGGCACGGACTCGAAGGTCCACCACGGCGTGCTGACGCGTCCCGTGTACAACGCCCCGTTCGCCACGTCGTATCTCCACGACGGAAGCCTGTCGAACCTGCACGCGGTCGTCGGCATGATGATCGAGAATCCGCACTTCAGCGGGGGCGGCCCGCTCGCGGACGTCGCCGCGCGCCTTGCGGGGGACGCGGCGCTTGCCGCGCGCTTCGCGCATGTGTACGGCGGCGAAGGCGGCCTGACGGGTACGAACGTTGTGGACGCGGTCGTCGAGTACATGCATACGCTTGTCACGGAAGGCTCGGCGTACGACTTCTGGTGCGCGGGCCATGCGGACAGCTTCACCCCCGGGCAGCAGCGCGGGAGCGAGGTGTTCCTCGCCGCCCGCTGCATGGACTGCCACGACGGCCCCGCGCTTGGCGGGCGGAAGGTCTCGGGCGGTCGGAAGGTGTCCGCGCTGCGCGGGCTCGCCCTGCGCAAGGCGTATCTCACGGAGGGGAAGGTGAAGAATCTCGACGCCGTCGTGCACCTCATGCCCGGTGGCGCGTCGCTTCCGCCGGAGGACCGGAAGACGCTCGTTGAATTCCTCAAGGTTCTGTAAAGATCGGGGACAGTCCCCAGCTAGAAATTACCTGTGGCATAGGTAAACCTATACTCGTTAGTTGAATGTCTCACGCAGAGACGCAGAGAGGCGGAGAGCGCAGAGAAAAGTCAAAAATCAGAAGGAAAAGAAAGATATGACA
>Ga0310695_10001018_pt1 | contig 68236 bp, 65 predicted proteins | sample RumenRJG_04DNA_FD_203882 | JGI IMG/M metagenome (GOLD analysis project Ga0310695, IMG submission 203882) | Bovine rumen microbial communities from Lethbridge, Alberta, Canada - RJG_04 (v2) (version 2) | ecosystem: Host-associated > Mammals > Digestive system > Stomach > Rumen | place: Canada... | reverse complement strand
TAAGTGCCGGTGGCACTTGTTTTGCGCGGACCGAAGCGAGTTCCTCACTCGCTGAGACCGTTCGGGACATTTTCACAATTTCATATTTTACGGCGTGTGGCTCAGTTTGGTAGAGCGCTACGTTCGGGACGTAGAGGCCGCAAGTTCGAATCTTGTCACGCCGATTCGATTATTTAAAAGGGTTTCGATTTTTCGAGACCTTTTTTCTTTTCCCCGGATCTGACAAACTCCTACCATTCAACAAAATCCTTAGATATTGGCAAGAAAAAAGACGCCCCATAGAAATAGGGCGTCCAAAAGTTTACATCAAAAGTTGTCGAACTTTTTCTTTATCAGTTGCTGCTGTCATCTCCGGACAGAAGTCCTACGGCTGATCCCATGTATTTTATTGTATCTTCAGCTGAAAGGAATTTAGCCTCAACAACATTACCGTCCTTATCATAGAAAGCTACTTCTTCTGTTTCAGGTCTTTCGCATACTCCAAGATGGAACTGGTCTCCTGTATAAGCATCAGTAACTATGAAATTGGTCCACTCATCACCGTCTTCATCCTTTTCTGTGGTGGCCTCATACTGTCCACATATTACGTCGCCGCTGTCATTGTTATTATCAAATCCGATCAATGAAACATACTGATTGTTATCCGGTCCGGTAAACATTGTGAATACAAGTTCCGTACCATCTTTGCTCATGCCGTATGCTCCGACATCTACCATATCCTCGCTGACATCAAGAAGGCTGAAGCCGTCTGAATCTTCACTGCCGTTATCAGCTGTCTCTTCGGTCTTCTCGGTTGTGGTTTCGGCGGCCTTATCTTTACCGCAGGCACTGAGCATTGATACAGTAAGTGCCATAGCAAGAAGCACTGTAATAATATTCTTTTTCATATTTCCCTCCTGGTTCTGTTTTGCTCCGGTATGATATACATATCCGCAACAGACATTAATACACAAACGACTAGATTCTATACCCGCATTATGCAATTGTCAATTAAGAATTTGAATTCCCAACATTCACTAAGAAATGACCAAACGGTTTTTTGCGGATTATAACAGGAACAATCCGGAAGCACAAATGGTCGCACCGGTTGGAGTATGTTATGTATGTGCGGTGAAGGAGTATTGATATTCTACTCCATTGTGTATGTCATCATTTCGTACTTTACTCTGCTTCCCTCTGCAATTTCAGGCGGAAGAAGTGCTCGTGCCACCAGTTTCAGATCATCCGACTCAATATCTGTCCTGCGAAGATTGGCATAATCTCCATCGATACTTACGACTTCGTAATACCATGTTTCCATTCCGGTCCCTCCTTTTCCGTCATATAATCCGTGATCGCAGATCAAATCTGCATCTAATACATACTATAATAAATCATGAAAAAAATATATACCAAATATAAGCACTGAATATATAATGGTATCAGTGTTTCAAACAATGATGAGATCAGGATGATAACGGGAGGGACCACAATGCTGAAAGACCTGTATGAAAAGTACTATTACGACATGAACTACAACTGTGCCGAGACGATAATCCGAGCCGGTAACGACTATTATAACCTCGGTCTCCACGACAGAGACATGATTGCCTTCGGAGGCTTTGGAGCCGGCATTCAGACGGGTAATACCTGTGGAGCGATTCTTTCCGCCGTATCTGTTCTTTCAATGAAATATATTGAGAAAAGAGCCCATGAGAGCAACGATATCAAGCCAATTACAACAGCCCTGATCCGCGAATTCAACAAAACATACGGATCAGTACTTTGTAAAGACATCAAGCCACAGTCATTTACCCCTGATACACGTTGCAAGGCCACTATAGAAACTGCCTGTGACATTTTGGAGCAGGTAATAGCAGATTACGATAAAAAGAATTCTTCGAATTAATCTGACGATAAAGGCAACACTGTGTCCGAGTTTCCTGAGCATCGAAAGCACATTGCACGGATAGCCGTTTTACCTGATCTGCGTGCATGATATAATAGCTCATATGAATAACGATATAACCAGCAAAAACCTTATTCCCGTTGTTCTTGTGGGACTTCGGACAGATGAAACAGATGAAGAGTTCGATCATGCCATGGAAGAGCTTGCAAGTCTGTGTGAAGCGTGTGACCTCGAAGTGAAGGATACTCTGACACAGACTCTTCCCCATCCGGTTGTCTCTACATGGATCGGCTCCGGCAAGGCTGATGAGCTTAAATATGTCGTAAGAGGAACAAATGCCGGATATGCGGTTTGCCTCGGAAACCTCTCTCCCACACAGATGAAAAACCTTCAGAAGATCATAGAGATCCCCGTGTGGGACAGAACAAACCTTATCCTTGAGATTTTCTCAAGAAGGGCTCGCACTCGTGAGGCAAGGCTGCAGGTCGAGTCGGCATATCTGCAGTACATGCTTCCGAGACTTACCGGAATGTGGCAGCATCTAGGTCGTCAGAGCGGTGGCGGTGGAAGCCGTGCGAACAAAGGTATCGGTGAGAAACAAATTGAGCTCGACAGAAGGCAGATTTCACATCGTATTACGGAACTTAAAAAGGAACTGTCCGAAATCGATAAAACGCGGGATGTGCAGCGCAAGGGACGCAGCAGGGATTCTTTCAGTCATGTGGCTCTTGTCGGGTATACAAACGCGGGAAAATCATCCCTTATGAACCATTTTCTGAAGATGAGTACTTCGTCTGCATCAGCATCGGATGACAAGGCTGTTTTCGAAAAGGACATGCTGTTTGCAACGCTCGATACGTCCATACGTAAAATCACACTGCCCGGGCGCAGACCGTTTCTCCTGTCAGATACGGTCGGGTTCATTGAGAACATACCTCACGATCTGATCAAAGCTTTTCGTTCTACGCTATCAGAAGTCAAATATGCGGATATTCTTCTCATAGTTATGGATTCGTCGGATCCTCATCATGAAATGCACAGAAGAATAACTGAAGATACGCTCAAAGATCTTGATGTGCTTGATATACCGAGAATATACGTGTACAACAAAGCGGATCTGCGCGATCCCAATCTCAGTATAGATAATAATACCGAAGGGGATCACGTATATATTTCGGCTAAGACAGGTTACGGAATAGAGGTTCTTATCGACAGGCTGTATGAGATCTTTCAACGAGATCACAGGATCGTTGATATTCTGATCCCGTACACCGCGGGAGATCTGCTCGACCGGCTCCACAGCGAGGCGGAGATACTGTCAGAGGCATATGAAGAAAACGGGACACGCATCCGTGCTCTGTGCCCCGCAGCCCTTGCAAACAGCCTTGAAGCCACATAACGGATTCGGTATTAAAGTATAAGCTCCATACGGGTTTCCTGGGGCGACATTCCCATGGCCTTGTAGAAAGCAAGCGCGCTGTCGTTACCTTCCCATACATTAAGGGTAATCTCATAACAACCAAGCTGCTTTGCTTCGGATATGACATGATCAAATAAAGCTTTTCCTATATGCGATCCTCTTGCACTCTCATCCACGCACAGATCATCCATGAAAAGAGTCTTTCTCGGAACCATCGTGCTTGCAAATGACGGCTCCTTAAGCTGGCAGAAAGCATAGCCGGCCACAATATCTTCGTCCGAAAGCGCAACGTAAATCGGTTTCGTATCGTCTGCAATTATTTCGGCAAGCTCATCCGCATTGTACTTGGTCGTTCCCGATACAAAAATATCAGGTCTTATCGCGGCATGAACTTCAAGAACCTGTGAAAGCAATTCAAGAATTCGCGGAATATCCGCCGTCGTTGCTCTTCTTATTGTCATCTGAGTCTGTCCTTCGCTTCCTCAAGCGCCTCAATTACACGGTCACAGAACTCATCAAATTCGGGATCGGCAACCTGACACTCGGGATGTGACAGGCAATAATCAATGGCCTTTCTGACTCCCTGATCAAATCTGACAGTACATTTGAATCCGGGAGCGATTCTCTTGATCTTGCTGTTATCAAACACTACCGAATTGGATTTATCTCCGAGAAGCGAACCGAAGTAATCATAGTCACTTACGGATGCTAGGAATTCCGATGATACATAATACGGAATAAAATCAACATCAAGCGCATCCGCGATCGCTTCGTATATCTGGTTCCATGTAAGCGTCTCATCGCTCGTTATCTGGAAGCTCTCTCCGATCGCATGGGGATTACCCATAAGCGCCGTAAATCCTTTGGCAAAATCCTCATTAAATGTCATTGTCCAAAGCGAAGTACCATCACCCTGGATTATGACCGGCTTGCCTTCGATCATACGCTTTATGACCTGCCAACTTCCTTTTTTACCGTGAACCCCTAAAGGCACGCTCCTGACGTCATACGTATGACTCGGACGTACTATCGTAACCGGAAAGCCCTCCTTCTCATACTTATCCATCAGGAAGCTCTCACAGTATATTTTGTTTCTGGAATACTCCCAGTAAGGATTGGCAAGTGCCGTTCCTTCCGTAATGATATAATTTCTGCACGGCTTGTTATATGCCGATGCCGAACTGATGTATATGAACTGGGCACATCTGCTGCGAAACAGCCTGTAATCTCTCTCTACCTGCTCGGGCAAAAATCCGATAAAATCACACACGCAGTCAAACCGCACATTGCCCAAAAGCTCTTCGATCTTTTCCTCATCATTTATATCCGCATTGAAGACGTGTACGTTTTCAGGAACTTCGTCGCTCCTGCTCCCCCGATTGATCAGATACAGTTCCCAATCCGGATCCGATGCAACCGCACGGGTTATTGCCATTGATATCTTTCCTGTTCCGCCTATGAATAGCGCTCTTTGCATACCTTCTCCCCTTTCCGCTAAATATGTGCTATCTTCCGGTTGATGTCTCGTTGAGGATTTCCATCATCTCACGGATCATCTCCTCATCCCTTAATCTGAACAGTATCTCGACTCGTCTTGAGGCTTCGGCATCAACACTTCCGTCACTCTTTAGTATCGGTTCACTGTATGACTTGCCGACAGTGGACAAAACTTTTTCGAGTTCTTCTTTCTCCCTGTCGGTAAGAAAATCACTGTCTTTTCTCGTACAATAATCAGCAACGGAGTATGCTCTTTGCTGCGACAGTTCGAGGTTTGACAAATAGTTACCGTCCGTGTCGGTATGACCTTCTATTACTATTTCGGATATGTATTTGCTGTACTTGGGACTTAACAGTATCTTAAGATACCTGGGCATGAACTCTCCGAGGAAATCCTTACCGCCTGATTTTAACATCGATTTGTTATATTCAAACAGGATGTTGGAATCCATCGTAATGGCTCCGGTCTTCTCATCGACCGCAATACTGAGCGAGGAATGTTCGAATTCGTTGCGCAGTGCCTCTATAAGCTCGCTTCTGATACCGATAATGTTATCAAGCTTGGCCTGCTGCTCGCCCATGAGCTTTTCAAGCTCCTTAAGAAGCTGTGACTGTTCTTCAAGCTTCTTCTTCTGTGAAAGAAGTTCTCCTTCCTGTTCGGAAAGTTTGAGCTCCTGTGCGTTAAGCTTGGCACCCTGTTCCTCGATAGTCAGTCTCTCGTTCTCGAGCTCTGCGGATTGGATGATCAGTTCCTGTTCTTTGCCGGCAAGCTCTTCCTGTTTCTGGTCGTACTGCACTTTCGATCTTAATACCGTAAATGAAATGATCAGAACAAAACAAAGCAGGAGTCCGGCCATCATATCCGAATAGGAGAGCCAGTATGTAGTTTCCTCATCCCTTCTGCGGGTGAATCTGCGTCTCATCTGACCTCCGTTTACTGAAGCTTCTTATCGGCAAGCTTGCGCATATAATCCACGCCGTTCGTTATTTCTTCAAGCGCTTCATCCACATGCTCGTTCGTATCTTTTGAATACCTGCTCATGTCGGAAATGGCACGACGCAGTTCGGTGATGATATTACCCTGCTCGATCAGCATGTTCTTCTCCTGAACGATAAGTTCATGCGCGGACTTATCCTCATTTGCAAGCCCAGCAAGAGTTCTCTGAAGCTCATTCTGTATCGTCTGAATGCTCTGGGTATAGCTGTTAAGTGTAGTGATAAGACGCTCGGTCTCATGATTGATATTCTGAACGGCAGTCGTTCCGTTACCGGTCGTCTTAAGAAGCTCTGTCATCATATCGGCGATCTGCTTCTGTGAAGCATACTGCTCCTTAACCGACTCACTGAGCTGATAGAAGCTGTTTCCGAGAGACTTGTTCATCTCCTCGATAAATGAATCCACAATCTGTCTTAATGCCTCTGTCTCATTTCTTACCATGATCGTTTCGAATTCGGAAACGGTCTTGTTAAGTCTGTCAAACTGAGGCTCTATGATTCTTGCAAGCTCATCCGCAACTCTGACATACATCCTGTCCATAGCTTCGAGCTGTTCGCTCTGAAGAGAGATGAGCTGGTTCATTCCGTTGTTCTCGGTGTCGGGAAGGACGAACTTCTTGAACGCCTGAACGAATTCCTGCACTGCGCTCTCGCCTTCGTAAATCTTTCTCTTGTATACGGCATTGAAAGTAAGCGAGAATACCATACCGAAGATCGAAGTATGGAACGCTACTTTGATACCTTTCATAAGAGGTTCGATGCTGTCCGTCATCTGAGCCGTCGTTCCGGTATTAAAATGCTCAAGTCCGATCGACAGTCCGATAAACGTTCCGAGTATTCCGAGACCGGTAAGCATTCCGGGTATCTGATTCAGCTCGTTCCTGTGCATAACGGAATCAACAAGATCCTCGTTGATAAAATCATCTATGCTCGGACGATAATATGCATTTTCAGCATCATCCTCACGATTAAGCTCAAATATGAAATCCGTAAACAGCTGATTAAGCTTCTCATTTCTGAACAGTTTAATGTTGTTGGACTGATACGGCTCCCACAAATACGAATGGGCATTCATCGCATCCGAACGGATCTTATCGGTAGCTGCCTTAAGATCTTTTATCATCGAATTCATCGGAAAGAAGCAGCCAAAATCAGCCGCAAGAAATACAACGGCCACGATAAGAAACATTACGGCGTTTATTATTATCGTCGTATTTCCTTCGATATGATCCTTTGTAAAATTGTTCAAATACAGACACAGCGCGACCATTGCAAAGAACACTATGGTCAGTATCCATTCGTACCATTTTCTTTTAAGCATAAATGCCTCCCGTCAGGCTTTTGATGTTTTCTTCCTCATGAAGAAAAGGAACGCTATGGTAAGTGCAACACCTATAGGCAGTGACAGCCACATGATTCCTATCGGCTCAAGCAGTCCGGCCAGTATATAACATACAAATGAGATACCTGCCACCGATATCGCATAAGGCAGCTGGGTCTCAACATGGTTGATATGATCGCAGTGCGCACCTGCCGAAGACATGATCGTTGTATCCGAAATAGGTGAGCAGTGATCGCCGCATACAGCTCCGGCAAGGCATGCGGAAATACCTACGAAGAACAATGAGCTCGTCTCGGGGAAGATCGCGGAAACGATCGGAATAAGTATTCCGAAAGTACCCCAGCTCGTACCTGTTGCAAACGATACAAGGCATGCAACGATAAATACAATTGCGGGAAGCGCCCACTGAAGACCCTGTGCACCTGCCATGGCACCTTCAACAAAAGCGCTTGCCTCAAGTGTGTTGGTCATGTTCTTAAGAGCGGTAGCAAGAGTCAGGATCGTGATCGCAGGTACCATCGCACAGAATCCTTTGGGAAGGCATTCCATTGCTTCGGTAAATGTCATTACCTTACGGCAAAGCATATAGATTACTATGATAACAAATGCAAGAATACTTCCCCAAGGAAGACCGACATATGCATCGGTAGAAGAGAATGCCTCGATGACTCCGCCCTCTTCAATTGCTGAGAATCCGTTGAACAGAAGACCCCATACACAAAGAGCAATAAGGATCAGTACCGGAATAATAAGGTCTATGAGCTTTCCTTTGCTCTTCTGATCGGGACCTTCTTCCTTAAGCTTGAACTCCTCGTCTTCGGACAGATCCATAATTCCAAGGTCGCCGGTAAGTTCAGCCTTCTCCTCGAACTTCTTCATCTTTCCGTAATCGAATCTTAAAAGAGTCAGGGTAATAATGAACACGAATGTGAGTATGGAATAAAAGTTGTAAGGTATTGCTTTAACAAACAACTCTATTCCGGAGTATTTATCACTCTCAACACAGCCGCTTACCGCTGCTGCCCATGATGAAATAGGTGCTATCATGCAGACCGGAGCAGCCGTTGCATCGATAAGATATGCAAGCTTTGCTCTTGAGATCTTCTTGGAATCGGTGATCGGTGACATTACCGATCCGACCGTAAGACAGTTAAAATAGTCATCGATAAAAATCAAAACGCCGAGAAGGAATGTTGCCATTGAAGCTCCGACTTTGGTCTTGATATTTTTCGATGCCCAGGCACCGAATGCTTTTGATGCACCTGACTTGTTGATAAGTGCAACTATTGAACCGAGTATCACGAGGAATATCAGTATGCCCGCATTACCTGCCACAGCATCCGACAAACCCTCAACTGTTATCATGTTAAGCGTTCCGGTAAAAGAGACTCCCGATGCCATTACAGCACCCAGTGTTACTCCAACAAAAAGCGACGAATAAGCCTCCTTTGTAATAAGTGCGAGAATGATCGCCACAAGCGGAGGTACGAGCGCCCAGAATGACCCTCCGAATGCATATGCTCCTCCACCGGAAGCATTTACAATGCAAATGATCACCACCATAATTACAAAGATGATCCCGGCTAATATCGCCGAACGTTCTTTTTTCATGATACTACCCTTCCTTTCAATATCATTTAAATATATCTATTCCTTTAAATTTATCAAAAGCAATTCTGTTGCTGATTACCACAAGCGCCATCGAAAGACTTTCAACAAATATTCTGTGTCTGTACTCGTTAAGGTATTCCTCTCTGTAAGGCATAACAAGATATCCGTATGTTTGTACACTGTTTCTTAATGACGAGAACAGGAACACCTTCTCTTTTTGATCCCACTTTTCGGGATGCAGGCGCTTGTTACGATCAGCAGTTACCGATTCCTCATCGGTGATCATTATCATCTTGTCATCATAGCCTTCCTTCGGCTTGTCCGGCTCACCGTCAAAAAACGATTCGTTAAGACATATAGCCAGATCTCCGAATCCAAGCACCTCCTTGCATTTTGCCAGTGCTTTTCTGAAGTCCTCCTTTGAGTGACTCTTAAACAGCTCCTGTCTGGCATAGCTGTGCTTAAGATCGGTCTCCAATCCTCTTCTGGTACCTTCCAGATATGAATTGTAATCTGCCCTTACATCTCTTGTAAGATCACATCCGCAGCTCTCGTTATAGCTGACAAATCCCTCGACAAATCTAGTATCAAATTCCGTGTTACCGTCAACAGCTTCAAGAAGAGCATCCATCGACTCATAGCCGAGCATCTTCCAGTTTCTGTTTACACTCGTGATGGAAGGCGAATACTTCTGGGCTTCGTCCACATTGTCAAAACCCGTGACTTTCATATAATCGGGAATTGCGATACCGTCTTTTATCGCTTCATTGACAAATCCGAGCGCCATATAGTCGTTCGCACACACAAGAGCATCGGCAAGGTTAACACCGCGTTCCTTCCATTCATCATATGCTTCTTTCCCGTCTGACTTCCAGAAGTTCATGTGAAGGACTCTTTTCTTTTCAACTCTGAGTCCGTGTGCTTCAAGACAGTCACGAAAAGCTTTGTATCTTTCTATGCTCTCGCCGTTATCCTCGGGTCCGCCGAGATAGTTGAATATCCTGCAGTCATGTATCGTAATCATATGATCCACGATCTGATACATCGAACGGTAATTATCAAGACCACAGAAAATCGCATCGTCAAGATGCGTATCAAGTCCTACGACCGGCTTGCCGCAGTCGCGGAATGTCTTTGCAATGTCATTTGCATATTTTAGTCCGTGCTTTATCGATCCCACCGTGTTAAGTGAGACAATCATACCATCGTAATGCTCGGGATTCGGAAGCGAATATATTTCCCTGCCTTTTACAAAATATTCGCTGTCTCTTCCGCTGTCATAATCATTAAAAATGTGAATCTCGATATCTTCTTCACCGATTCTGTCAAGAATCCCGTCTATGACATTCTTAGTACTTTCACTTCCCCATGTACTTGTAAGAAGCAGTATCCTCTTGGGCATAGTCCTCCTCTTTCGGTACGTGATCTTTCTTCATCATTTTTCCGAATAAATTCATCATGGATCTTTTTTCGGGAATGGCAACTTCGTGTATCAGTTTCATGACATGATCGCCGTCCCATAACAGAATGTTAAGCTTTCCGGCAAATTCAACCGCTGATTTGGTAAAGTACTGATTGGTCATCACGGCTCCGACCATACTTCCGTAATAGTCCCTGCCGGCATAAGCTTCCTGTATCGCTCTGATACCGAGCGTATCCGAATAACATTTACACTGTATCGCATAACTGATGCCGTCTCTGTCAGCTAAAATATCAATACCGTAATCATGGCTCTGAGGTGTGATCTCCACATTTTCATAGCCCGCTGCATCTAATAGCTCGGCGCAGTAATTCTCAAATTCGACTCCTTCCATGTCGTCGAATATCTGGTCATCGTCGTTCTTCGAGCGCTTCACGAACCAGATCCAACCCGCAAGAAAGATCAGGACCGCGACTCCGACTATGACAATTGCGATGGTGGTAATGTCCATATGGCGCTCCTCGTTCCTCTAGGGTTAAGAGAGTCGCGCATTGATAATCGGCGCTCCTCGTTCCTCTAGGGTCGGTAATAAGGCATCTTCCCATCTTCGATGGGCCCCTCCTTATTACATGTGCCAATCCGGCTTCGAATGACCCGCACGGTACGCTACCGTCAGGATGTGCTCAATCCAGGCACCCTTGCGGCACACAAAGGCATCCGCTTAGTGCTGCTTCATTCCTGACCTGACACGGTTCACGGCGCTTTGTTGCGCAAGACCCGAACATCAACACACACCCTGCCGGGCGGCTGCCATACAAAATCACCCTCTGCCGGATATCACCCCTGCTATAGCGGATTTCAGGTACAGGGAGCCGCTACTTCCCCGGCTGGCATTTGTAGTATACACAAGGGTTTTCCCGTTGTCAATTAAGGTAACCTCAGTAAACAAGCGATTTACACGTCTTTTTTTCCGCCTTCATACTCGCCGCATATAAAATGTTTCACTGACATGATGACAAGCGCGGCTCCTGCAACAAAAAACAGACCTATCGCAGCCCACATCGGACCTGTCACCTCATCCCCGGATGTTACTATCTGGTACGCAAGGTAGAACACGTATCCGCCGACTATTGCCCTTATCGTAAGAACAGTCTGTGTCGGATATGATTTTTTCCTTGTTTCCTCCGAAATATCTGTTTCTTCGGTAATTTCCGTGTTGTCGACTATCTCTGTGTTTTCAACTGTTTCCGTATTATTTAATGTCTCATTGTTATCCATTTTTTTCTCCTCGTTATCTGCCGGAATTCTTTTTACATTTATCTTATCATGCTATAATGATCGAGTAAAATACAAACATCATTTTCGGAAGGTGAGATTATGGCAACTGAACAGGAAATAGATGAAGTGATCCGTATGCTCGACGGCAAAACCGAAGAAGGAGTCAGCAGAATAGGCATTCACAGAGTTGAGACCGAACGTGAAGATTTCGTCAGAGAAGTACATCATCACGGACGTTGTGATATCGGAAGCCCTTTTGCCGACGGAAGCGTTAAGAATTTCTGCGACTAGACGTTTATGCTTAATATTCAGGGACTGCAGAAAACTACATTACTTGACTATCCGGGCCACGTGGCGGCGACCGTTTTTTTCGGTGGCTGCAATATGCGATGCCCTTTTTGTCATAACATGAACATAGTCACGACAAGCGATGCGCCTGTGTTTACCGATGAGGATATTCTGAAGTTTCTCTCGCAAAGACGCGGTGTGCTCGACGGAGTGTGCATCACCGGGGGAGAACCGACTCTGTATCCTGAGCTTCCCGCATTCATCAGACTGATAAAGGGACTCGGCCTTAAGGTCAAGCTCGACACGAACGGTACCAATCCGCAGATGCTAAAGCAGCTGCTTGAGGAAAATCTTCTCGATTACGTTGCAATGGATATCAAGTCATCACTCCCGCTCTACGGCAAGGTCTGCGGTATTTCCGACATCAAGCTTACCCCAATAAAAGAAAGCATAGATATGCTCATAAACGGGACAACCGACTATGAATTCCGGACAACGACCGTTGAGCAATTTCTTGATGATCAGGCGGTTGCTGATATCGGTACTTTATTAAAGGGAGCAAAAAAATATTTCCTTCAGGGGTATGTTGAATCAGAATACGTTCCCGACAAATCGCTTAATGCGATTCCAAAAGAAAAGCTCCTGCAATATGCCGCGGAGCTTTCAAAGAGTATTGATCATGTTGAGCTTCGGGGATTGTGATCACTCCTCTTTGCTTACATGCTTCATGTAGTTAACGACCATCAGAGCTATCTTAAGAGTAAGAGCATCATCAAACACTCTCACATCAAGTCCCGTCGCCTTCTGTAACTTCTCTATCCTGTATATCAGAGTGTTTCTGTGAATGAACAGCTGTCTTGATGTTTCGGACACATTCAGACTGTTTTCGAAGAACTTGTTAACGGTTGTCAGCACTTCCTCATCTATCTCTTCGGGAATATCATCCCCGAAAATCTCTTTTACAAACAACCGGCATAAGTTGACCGGAAGCTGGTAAATAAGCCTTCCCACGCCGAGATTGCCGTACTCTATCGTTCTCTTTAACGGATAGAATATCCTTCCGACTTCAAGAGCCATCTTGGCTTCCCTGTATGATTTTGACACGCCCTTGATGTCATCTGCAACGGTTCCGTATGCAACTCTGACATCACTTAAGGCTTCCGATCCGGCCATGTCAACGAGCATACGCGCGGTTTCTTCGAGTTCCTCTTCGTTTTCGTCCGCATCAAGCGCTTTGATAACAACAACGTGACCCTCATCAACTGCGGTAACGTGATCTCCGGCTTCGGTGTAAAACAGCTCTCTTACCATCTCGGTCAGATCGTTTCCGCAGATTCCCACAGGTTCAATGACAAATACACATCTCCTCTTGGCCGCTTCGATATGAAGCTTGCGGGCTCTGTTATAAATATCAACGGTAAGAAGATTGTCAAGCAGCAGGTTCTGGAAGAACATATTGCGGTCTATCTTATCCCTGTATGCGACCATCAGATTTGAAAACTGAGATGCGGCAAGCCTTGCGCATACATTGTTCTCGCTTTTGTCATCCGAGATGAGAATATAAGCCGTCTCTCCGTCGTCGGTAATCTTTATTAAGATCTTATCTTCGATTACGGTACTGGACTTTTCGCTCTCTTCAAAAGATCGTATTTCATTTTCATCAACAGAAGAGACCGATCCCGCTCTTGCAATCTCAGTCCCGCCCGGATCCGTAACGATAAGTCCTATGCCGGATATTTCATTTATTTCATTAACGCAGTTTGTGATCACCTGATCAGATATCATTAAATGTATTCTCCCACGGTTTTTCTGTTAAGTACATCCTGAGGTACGGTAAATCTGAAAACAGAGCCTTTTCCTATCTCGCTTTCAACCGATATCCTTCCGTCAAGAACATTGACAAGACGTTTGCATATAAGAAGACCAAGTCCAGTTCCTTTGATGCTGACGTTCTTGTTCTGTCCCATTTTACCTATCGAATAGAAGAGCTTCTCCGCATCTTCCTTACGTATCCCGACACCGGTATCGGTGACCGTGAACGTGATATCAACCTTATCCGGCGTAATCGTCCTGTACCCTATATCAAGTCCGATCCTGCCGTCATACGTGTATTTGACGGCATTCTCAAGAAGGTTATCAAGTACGCGTCTGATCTTGCTGTAATCGCCCTTTAAGAAGTTCGGCATGTTCTCGTCATATTTTACCTTAAAATCAAGATTCTTACGCTCTATACCCGGAGCAACCTTGTCGCAGCATTCTTTCACAAGCTTTGTGATCTCGTACTCATCTGCTTCGACTCCGACATCTCCCGATTCAAGCCTCGAATAATCAAATATCGAATTGAACGATATCATCATCGAGTTGATGGCTTCTTTGATTCCAAGAACCTTGTCCCTAATATCCGGTGTCGTCTCTCCGGCAAGTATCCTGTCGGACAGTATTGTGATCGAATCAACGGGATCTCTTACTTCCCTTGTAACAAGCGTCATGAAATCCACCTGATTTTTGGCGGACAGTTTTCTCAGATTCATCTCATCATTGTCCTTGATGCGCCTGAAAACGAATCCGACGATATATATCGTACATATGAGAGTGATTACGATTCCTATGATAAGAACAACCAGGCCGACCCACAGTATTTTGATCGTGTAGTTTTTCGCATCCTCGAACACTTCCAGCTGCGGTCTTCCGGCAAATATGATTGCCTTAATCTGTCCGTCGGAATTGATATACGGAACATAATAACCGTAATAAAGCCTTCCACCGAGATCCGCAGAATCGGAGAAATACTCCTTACCTGTTTCACATATCTTAGTGTAAACATCATTATCAAGCTTGGTACCGGCCAGATTCGTACCGGCCAGATCCACAATCGTGGTATCTATTCTCGTGTTCTCGTAAAACAGCGTACAGTCAAGACCGGTCTTAAGCAGCTCTCCTCCGAGATTCTTCATACGACCCGACACTTTCTGGGATCCTTTATACACACTTCCGTCGTCAGACATATGATAATCACCGGGATCAAGAAGGTTGAAATACTCACTCATTCCGTAAGCGGCGGTTCTAAGCTCGTGCTTTAGCTCCTCCTCAAGAATGCTCCTGAAATACACATTCTCAAACAGGCACACGGTTATTCCCATCGCAACAACAGGAATAATGAGTATACCAATAACCTTGAGGAATACACTCCTCATACTTCTGACTTCTCTTCCGAGTTCGATAGTATCTTCCGCCGTAAGCTTTTTTTCTTTTTTCATACGCCGTCGCCTTCCCGTAATCCGTCAGCCTTCTGCTGCTTGTTTCTGATTCTCAACTCTTCGAAAAATCGCGTCAACATATTGCTGCATTCATCAGTCAATACATCTTTTGTTATCATCACCTGATGGTTAAAATCATCCATCTGAAGTAAATTGATAACGGAACCCGCACAACCCGATTTGGGGCTCATGCATCCGATGACCACTCTGTCGATCCTTGCCTGCACGCACGCTCCCGCGCACATCTGGCACGGCTCAAGAGTCACGTACATAGTGCATCCTTCCAGTCTCCAGTCTCCCATAACCTTACTTGCCTTTTTGATCGCTGTGATCTCGGCATGGCAAAGTGTGTTCCTGTCGGTGTTCCTTCTGTTGTACCCTCTCCCGATCACCTTGCCTTCATATACTATCACGCATCCGATCGGGACTTCTCCGAGCCTGTAGGCTCTTTTTGCCTGAGCAAGAGCCTGCTTCATGTACTTCTCGTCTTCAGTAAGCTTCATGCCTATAATTTATCATTATTTTCACTAAAAAACAACGGACCCGATTGGGTCCGTTGCCTGTAGTCTGATCGTAAATACTAGTTGGTAATGATCATCTCCGTATCCTTGTCGAATACATGGATCTTCTCAACATCAAATGCGAACTTAACCGTATCGCCGGGTCTTGCTGTTGTTCTGGGATCAACTCTTGCGGTGATCGGGAACTCTTCAAGATCAAAGTACAAATAAACCTCGGCACCGAGAAGCTCGTAAACCTTAACGGTTGATTCGAATACGCTCTGAGGAGATGCTTCGATGTACATCTCTGAATCATATACATCCTCGGGACGGATACCGAATGTAACTACCTTGCCTGCATAACCGCCGTCAATAAGCTTCTTAGACTTAGCGGGAGGAAGGGGAACCGACTTGCCTGCAAACTTAAGGCTTGCAACATCACCCTGAACATCAACCGTAGCATTGATGAAGTTCATCTGCGGTGATCCCATGAATCCTGCAACGAAGAGGTTGCACGGCTTGTCATAAAGGTTCTGAGGTGTATCAACCTGCTGGATGACACCGTCCTTCATAACAACGATTCTTGTTCCGAGTGTCATAGCCTCTGTCTGGTCATGTGTAACGTAGATGATAGTGGTTCCGAGTCTCTGATGAAGCTTAGCGATCTCAATTCTCATCTGTACACGAAGCTTGGCATCAAGGTTTGAAAGAGGCTCGTCCATGAGGAATACCTTAGGGTTACGAACGATGGCACGACCCATGGCAACACGCTGTCTCTGTCCACCCGAAAGAGCCTTGGGCTTACGATCGAGAAGTGATGTAAGATCGAGGATCTTAGCAGCTTCCTTAACCATCTTATCTATCTCATCCTTGGGAACTTTACGAAGCTTAAGTCCGAATGCCATGTTGTCATATACGGACATATGAGGGTAAAGTGCGTAGTTCTGGAATACCATTGCGATATCTCTGTCCTTAGGCTCTACGTCGTTTACCACACGATCACCAATCTTGAGCTCTCCCGAAGAGATCTCCTCAAGACCTGCGATCATACGAAGTGTTGTTGACTTTCCGCATCCGGAAGGACCAACGAAGATGATGAATTCCTGATCAGCGATCTCAAGATTGAAATCCTTAACTGCCTGGAATCCGTTAGGATAAACTTTGCAAATGTTCTTAAGTGATAATCCTGCCATTTGAATGTAACCTCCGATTGATTTGATTAGTGTTTGTGGCACCTTATCCGCCACGCTGATGTGATTATAACAAGACAATGATCAAATGGGAATGCCAAGGTTGCCCAAAGATTTTACCGATAGGTGTACATTTCGCCCAAAGAAAAAGAGAGCGATCAAAATCGCTCTCCTTGTATTACTCTTCGTTGTCGTCCCGGTCTTCATTGCCGGCTCTTTCAGCCTCAAGCTTGTCCTCCTCGGTTGCGTCCTTGTAGAAGGCCAGCTGGTTCTTACCTCTCTTCTTTGCCTTGTACAATGCCGTGTCCGCAGCCTTGTACATGCTCTCGTAATCACTTCCGTCACGGGGATAGATCGCTGCACCGATACTTGCGGTCGGAGAATACTTCGTATATGTTCCTACCGTGAAATCCTTGAAGAATCCGGCTACTCTTCCGGCTTCTCGCTCGATAACGTTATCATCCTTAAGATCCTTTAGGAAGATGATGAACTCGTCACCGCCGGTTCTTCCTATGATATCGGTAACGCGGAACTCCGCTCTTATCCTCTTTCCGAGAGTTGCAAGAACTTCGTCACCGAACGCATGACCCATCGTATCGTTGATCTTCTTGAAGTTATCTATATCAAGAACACACATCATGGATGTCTTGTCCTGACCGTCGCCTTCAAGGTATTCCTTGATCTTGTTCTCCGTTGATATCTTGTTAAGAAGCTCCGTAAGAAGGTCTGTCTCCGCCTTGTTCTGAAGCTCCATGCTCTCTTTCGTAAAGCTGAGTCTGTTGATTATGTAGATAATGATAATAAGGGCTACGAATACTCCGATGGAGAACAGAACTTTCATTATCATGGATCTGGTGTCCTGATTCTCTTCGATTATGCTCTTATTGATCTGATCGTCCTGAATAACGACCACAACACTCGTTCCGGTTCTTCCTACCGGCTGGTAACAAATATAACTGCCTCTGTTCTTCTGGGTGTATACATGAGCTGTACCCGCTCTTCCGGACTTAAGGCTCTGTATGATGTTCATGCTGTTTATCACATCATCAAATCTGAGTGTTGATACTATGTCATTAAGATTATCCCCGAGATTGAACAGTCCGGATTCTGCTCCGTATACTTCTCCGATTATACCGTTCGGATATATGAGCGCATAACTGTATGCAGTCGTATCCATCTGTTTTGATATTTTGTCCGCCTTGGAAACAAGAATGACATTTCCGCGCCACTCGCTCTCGGTTCTTATCGGAGCGGACATGATCAGTACCGGCCGTCCCTTTTCGTCAATCTTGGCTATAACATTGTTCTTGGTACCGAGAAGAGATTTGAATTCTTCGGATTCATCGACAACATCATATTTATTGCCGTATGAATCGATCGCATTCCCGTTTGATTTGACAATATAAATATCGATAAGACCCGTATGGTCGTCAACCTGCTTGATCAATTCGACAGCTCTGGGGCCGAACAGATCCTCTTCGGTCAAAAGAAAATCAGCGACCGAATCTGCATAGTTGAACATTCCCTCATACAGACCTTTATAATAACCCGCCACGGACACGGCCTGTCTGCTCACGCGCTCAAGTGCCTTGTCCTTGGAGTTGTTTTGCATTGTTTTGTTGTAATTGATAAGAGTGATCACAAGAAAGATCATGAGGATGATGGTGGGAATCGCCCACTGCATCGTCATCGAGTTACTCTTATTCTTGTCCGCCTTCCCCATTAATACCCTCGTCTTTTGGCATATAGTTTACAAAAATCTTGTTAAAGAATTTTGAATTGATATAAGCTATCGCGGAAAACAGTATCATCACAAGAATGAAAAGTGCCGGAAAATACCATATCAGCACAAACGGTAAAGCTGTGATGATCATCATCAGAAACGTATAAGGCAAATGTCTGATGCTTATAAGAAAAGCGTTTTTGACCGTATTCTTAACAGTATTTTCAAACTGTGCGAGAATAGGAAACACATACGTCATTGTCATATAGACAATTATCGCCATCACCCCGACAGCTATAATAACGACATCGCTTACATGAGTATTGTTGAACACTTCCGCAATGTTCCCTCCGTTAGCGATATTAAGATCGACAAACATCACTGTGAGTAAAATAAGAAAAACAATCCATATAGCTGTTGCCTGCAGGAAATTTTCTTTGAAAGACTTAAAATATGACCTGGTAATGTAACCCTCTTCGTCCTTTGCCATCTTAAGTGTTACGTAGTAAAGTGCCGTTGTTGCCGCACCTGCCGTGACTACGGGAATGCAGCAGATTATGAACAAAAGATTCAGCCAGAACAGATCCGCCAGCCTGGACAGGAACGAAAAAACCGGTCCCTCAAAGTTAAAAACTCTATTCATTTTGCACGATCCTTAAGGTCAAAATTCACCTTTTCCATTATAATTTAGCGATAGTAAAAAAGCAATCAAAACAGTTCTATACTCATCGGCGTATATCTGATCCCGTCAGTTGTCTTTTCGTGATCAAGATCTTCAAATCCGATTTTATGATAGAACTCAACCGCATATGGAGATGAGTTAACCGTCATCTCTGTTATTCCTTCTTTGGCCGCCTCGGAAAAAGCCTGCTTCAATAATGCAGTGGCGATACCCTGATGATGAAGACGCGATTCCACAAACAGCAGTGAGATATGCCAATGCTTGCGTATACCCAGAATACCGACTATAACGTTATCATCGTCGAAGGCTCCCCATGCACGGTACTCACCGAGGGCGAACATATTTCTCAACTCATCACCTTTGACGAATTCATGAAAATTTTTTACGCCTTCGGGAGCATATTCCGGTGCCTCATATACAAGGAACGTATCCCATGCAAGCTGCATGGCCATGTCCCAATCTTTTCTTTTTAATGGGCTTATGTGATAGTGCATCAATAAACTGTGCCCGTCCTCTATTTAAACAGTCCGGTAAAGAATTCCGCGATACTGTTTCCGATACTCTTTGCCGTATTTGTTATGGCATTTCCTATTATCTGTGTCAGTCCGAGATCGTTAAGATCAACTTTGTTGATGTCAAATGTTCCGGCCTTGATATCATCTTTATACTTCGCATATATGTCGTCAGCCTGCTCTGCGAGAACCTTGTAATCTATTCCCATTGATTTGACTTTCATCATAAGATCCACGATCTGTTTGATCTCATCTTCCGAAAGCTTAACGTTCTTGTCGACCATTCCTTTACGGATCGCTGCTTCAACTTCTTCTTTAGTATTAAGATCATTTGTGGCAACTACCGTTTTGATGTAAGCGATCAGTTCCTCGGCCTCATCATCGTTACCGACAGCATCCTTGATCTGTCCCGTTGTTACAAGCTCGTTAAGTGATGTGTCTATAGCCGCACTGCTTACTTCCTTGCCGCTCATATGCTCATATGCCTTAAGTGCACCGATAAGTGCCGCCGTTCCGGAAATCGGTGTGGGACCTACAACCATGATATCGGCATCTGTAACACCGGCCGTGATAAGAGCGTTTCTGTACATATTGGTCGTACAGTAATTGATATTGTTCGTTGTAACCACTACTCCGTGTCCTGACTCGGCAGGCTTAACGAGAACCGATGAAAGCGATTTGGTTCCGATAACGGATGAAGCAATATACTTGTCAAGCGCATCGTGCTCCTCGGCGTTTGTTGTTATTACGACATCATAGCTTGCAAGATCGGCTTCAGGAATTCCCATTGTCGCAAGGACTGTTGACTTTTGTTCCGGAGTAAGGTCGGCTCCGAGTGCCAGATATCCTTTCTTCTCCGTTTTTTTATCTTCGTCCTTAGACTCCTGTGAACCTCCGAAGAGTGAATCAATTATAGAATTGATGCCGCCTTCTTTCGTAGGTTCCGGGGTCGGCGTCGGTGTAGCGGTCGGTGTTGTCGTCGGTGTCGGTGTTGCTGTCTCCTTTGATTTTTCCGTCACCGTTCCGTTACCCGATTCATCAAAAGTAATGGCCTGTGTTGCCCCCGCACTGACCGTCATACCAATAGTTAGTGTTAATACCGTTATAATACTTATTAATTTCTTCATAATTCTTATCCTCCCTTACTTCTTCAATACTTCTAGCATATCTCCGATCCGGACTCCATATCCTTCTCAGGTGTCATAAGTGCCAGATTGCCCTCCGAATCCTCGGCACACAGCAGCATTCCCTCCGATACCACTCCGGCGAGTGTGGCGGGCTTTAGGTTAAGTAACACCATGACTTTCTTACCGACCATCTCTTCCGGCTTGTAATATGCCTTGATTCCGGATACGATCTGTTTTACGCTGTCCCCAATCTTCACTTTCGAACAGAGAAGCTTTTTGGATTTGGGAACTTCCTCACATGCGATGATCTCGCCGACAACAAACTGCATCTTTGCAAAATCATCATATTCGATCTCATCTTTGAGCTCTACGTGTATCGCGGATCCTTCATCCTCGCTTTCGAGTGAGATACCGTTTTCCCTTTCGTAGCTCGCTCTTTGCTCTTCCTGAATCTTTGATACCTTTTCCATAATCTCGTCAAGGTTAAGTCTTGCAAACAGCATCTCGGGCTGATCCGTGACTTTCGTTCCGCTCCTGTATATTCCGAACTCTGACAGAAACTCAAAATCCCTTTCCGTTCCGTAGAGCATCATGAGTATCTTGTCCGCTGTCTCGGGCATGAACGGCTTCAGGAGATTGGCTCCTATACATATGCCCTCAACAAGATTGTACATTACTTCCGAGAGCCTGTTTCTGTCCGCTTCATCTTTGGCAAGTACCCACGGTGTCGTCTCATCGATGTACTTGTTGCAGCGGCGGAATACGTTGAATACTTCCGTAATGGCATCGGCAATATGCATCGTATCCATCTTCTCTTTGACCTTGCCCGCTGCCTGTGTGCATACGGCTTTGAGATCGTCATCAATAGGATCCGTTGCCCCCGTACTGCTGACAAATCCGTCAAAATACTTGTTGCTCATTGAGATGGTACGGTTGACAAGATTACCGAGAATGTTCGCAAGATCCGAATTGTATCTTTCGGTTACAAGCTCCCATGTAATCGTTCCGTCATTTTCATAAGGCATCTCATGAAGCACAAAATATCTTACGGCATCAACTCCGAACAGTCCGATAAGATCGTCCGCGTATATAACGTTGCCGCGTGATTTGCTCATCTTTTCTCCGCCCTGAAGCAGCCACGGGTGTCCGAACACCTGCTTCGGAAGCGGTATGTCAAGGCTCATAAGGAAGATGGGCCAGTAAATCGTATGGAATCTTATTATGTCCTTACCGATCAGATGAAGATCAGCCGGCCACAGTTTGTTGAACTGTTCCGTATGGTCTCCGTCCGCATCATATCCTATACCTGTTATGTAGTTTGACAGTGCATCGAGCCATACGTATACAACATGCTTGTCATCAAAATCAACGGGTATTCCCCATTTGAACGATGTACGCGATACACACAGATCCTGCAGTCCCGGAAGAAGGAAATTGTTCATCATTTCGTTCTTACGTGATACCGGCTGAATAAACTCCGGATGAGTATTGATATACTCGATAAGTCTGTCGGCATACTTGCTCATCTTGAAGAAATATGCTTCCTCTTTTGCGGGCTTGACTTCTCTTCCGCAGTCGGGACACTTACCGTCAACAAGCTGACTCTCCGTCCAGAAAGATTCGCAAGGAGTACAATACATTCCTTCGTATGATCCTTTGTAGATATCTCCCTGTTCATACATCTTTTTGAAGATCTTCTGTGTCTGTCTTACATGATCTTCGTCGGTTGTTCTAATAAAACGGTCATAACAAACATTTAAGCTGTCACATATATCTTTGATCTGACCTGCCACATCGTCTACGAACTCTCTGGGAGTGATACCGGCCGCATTAGCTTTCTCTTCTATCTTCTGTCCGTGCTCGTCGGTTCCGGTCTGAAACCACACATCGCGACCTTCAAGCTTCTTAAACCTTGCTATGGCATCAGCCATCACTATCTCATAGCTGTTACCGATATGCGGTTTGCCCGATGTGTAAGTAATGGCGGTTGTGATGTAGTATTTTTCTTTGTCCATGATTTTAACTCCTTTATTTTAACAGCTCACGGTAAATATCTCTTTTGGATACTCCCCGGTCAGCCGCTACTTTCTTCATTGCTTCTTTACGGTCATAGCCCTGATTTTCATATATTGCCATATGATCTTCTATATCCATATCGAGAAAATCATCTGCCCTTTCTTTTTCAAGGCTGCTTTTCGATCTGCCCTCAATTATGAGAACGTATTCGCCCCTGGGTTCATGATCCTCGTAATAACGAACGGCATCATAAAGGGGCATTCGCATGACTTCCTCGAACTTTTTGGTAAGCTCTCTGCATATGGCAATCCTTCTGTCACCGATCGCCTCGTATAATTTATCAAGAGTCGATTTAAGATGATGGGGTGCCTCATACAGGATTACCGTTCTCGTTTCGTCTTTGAGCTCGTCGAGTATCTCGCGCCGCTCCTTGTTATCATGAGGAAGAAATCCCTCAAAGACAAATCTCCTCGCGGAAAATCCCGACATAGTGAGCGCCGTTATGAGAGCACACGGTCCCGGCAGTGATGTTACTCTGATCCCGGCATCATGACACATGTCGGTGATCACCTCGCCCGGATCCGATATGGCAGGTGTTCCGGCATCGGTTATAAGCGCAACATCAGATCCGTTTCTCATTTTATCAATGAGTTCGTTTGCTTTGTCGTACTTATTATATTCATGATAGCTTGTTAAGGGTACCTTAATCTCAAAATGATTGAGCAGTTTAATACTGTTGCGCGTGTCTTCCGCAGCGATCAGATCAACATTCCTTAATGTATCAAGCACCCTTGCGCTTATATCGGAAAGATTCCCGATCGGTGTCGCGCACAGATAAAGCATACCCTGCTTTGTTGTACCGTTCATGATCAGTATCCGTAAATATCGTATATTTCTTTAGTGTAACAGTTTGGCGACTCATATACTATGAGCGGCCTCTCGACCGTAAGTCTTCTTCGTCCGTTGAGATTGGCTTCTATCAGAACCATGTTGGGCTCGCGGTTCACATACGGATGAACAAGCTTCATTCTCTTCGGTTCAAGATTGTATTTGGTAAGTGTCTCAAATATTTCCGTAAGCCTGAACGGCCTGTGGATCAGAAACAGTTTTCCTCCCGGACGAAGCATTCTTGAGGCAATTCTTGCAACATCATCAAAATTACACAGTATCTCATGTCTGGCGATGGCTCTCGGAGAATCGGGATTTTTGATTCCGTGGTTATCTATCATATACGGGGGATTGCATGTAACCACATCAAATATTCCTGCCTGGAGGTAATCCTCCGTCTCTTTGATATCCGCACATATTATATTGACGCGATCGCCGATGCCGTTTGCCGTAACGCTTCTTTTTGCAAGATCGGCAATATCCCTTTGTATCTCTATTCCAACGATTCGTTCGGCCTGTGTCTTGGCTGCGAGAAGTATCGGGATTATCCCGTTTCCTGTACACAGATCAAGAACCTTTTCTCCGCGCTTTGCATATGCATATCCGGACAGCAGTACCGCATCCATCCCGAAACAGAATTTCTCGGTATTCTGGATTATCTTGAATCCGCATCGCTCGAGATCGTCGACTCTCTCTCCTTCATTCAGTTCAATCGTCGTCCAGTTTGGATTTGCCATCATTTTGCTCTAATCTTTCAAGTTCTTCAAGCTCGAGTTCTTCTTCGGTCTCCTCATGCGACTTCTTGTTTTTATTGTCTTTGTTCTTGCCGCGCTTTTGTCCTTTGCCGCCTTTTTCGTCATCGTTTTCTTTCTTATGACGCGGCTTGAATCTCAAATCGGAAACTGCGTATTCTCTGAGCTCTTTCTCATCATCCACTTCAACAATGACTTTGACGAGCTGCTTTAAAACATTCGTTTCTCTTACTTCTCCCTTAAGGCCGTCGGGAGTGGTAACCGTATCGCCTACCCTCGGAAGCTTTCTGTTAAGCTCTTCATATACCTGGGCTTCATTCTGCAAACAACACATCAGACGACCGCATATTCCGGAGATCTTCGCCGGGTTAAGCGACAGGCTTTGTTCCTTGGCCATCTTGATTGACACCGGAGCAAAATCAGACAAATATGCATGGCAGCATAACGGTCTTCCGCATATTCCCATTCCGCCGAGAATCTTGGTCTCGTCTCTTACTCCGACCTGACGAAGCTCTATTCTTGTACGGAAGACTCCCGCAAGATCTTTTACGAGTTCACGGAAATCGACTCTTCCGTCAGCGGTGAAATAAAACAGCACCTTGTTGTTGTCAAAAGTGTATTCCGCATTGATCAGTTTCATTTCAAGACCGTGCTTTATTATTTTCTCCTGACAGATCTTGTATGCGTCTTTCTCTTTTTCACGGTTCCTCTTTTCTCTTTCGTCGTCATCGGCAGTTGCTTTCCTTATGACACTTTTAAGAGGCTGCGTGATCTTCTTGTCATCCACTTCCATGTTCGGAAGAACAACGGTTCCGTATTCGACTCCTCTTGCCGTCTCGACAATAACATGATCCGCCCGTTTGAATTCGATATCTTTCGGTCCGAAATAATATATTTTGCCGGCCGTTCTGAATCTGACACCTATTACTTTTGTCATATATCAATTCTCCTTTATCGTAAGCAGCAACAATTCCATTGCCAGCTCGTAATTAACGTTTGCCTTGAGTCTTGAGCCTGTCTTCTCTATGGTTTTGATTATTTTCTCAATTCCTTCGTATGATCTGTCCTGCGCTTCATTGATAACGGCTTCCTTCTCATCGGTAAACACAATCGAATCCGTATCCATGGTCGCCTTGTACAGCAGAACATCCCTGTACCAGATCATCATTATATCAAGAAAATCATTCACATTTACTTTGTAGTCTTCCAATGTCCGAAGCGTTTCAAGCAGGTCGGAAGTATCCATCTTTCTGATGAATTTCAGAACACGTATCGCTTCTTCTTTGATCGCCTCGAAATCTTCGCTTACCGCAAGACTCTTTGCCTTGCCGAGATTACCCCTTGCAAATGCTACGCAAATATCTGCCTTATAGTCGGGAATCTTAACCTCGCTCATTAGATATTTCTTAATTACCTTATCTTCCACCGGACGAAGATCAAGCTGAACACATCTTGATATTACGGTTGGAAGCATGGCCGATGCCGACGTCGATAACAGGAGAATAACAACATATTCCGAAGGCTCTTCAAGAGTTTTAAGCAGCGCATTTTGTGCCTGCGGAGTCATCTTCTCGGCCTCGTTCATGATGTAGATCTTGCGCTTACTCTGATACGGCTTAATCTGTTCATCATTTACTATCTGTTCTCTTACATCATCAACGGATATGGTTCCAGGCTTCTCGTGCGTAACGGTAATAATATCCGGATGATTTCCCGATGCGGCCTGAATGCAAGCTTTGCACTTTCCGCACGGTTCATATCCGCCTTCGGGATTATCACACACAAGGGCGTTTGCAAATATCCTCGCAATATACTCTTTGCCGGACATGTTCTCGCCCGTGACAAGATACGCCTGGCTGATCTTACCCGACGTAAGCGACACGCGAAGGTGTTCTCTTATATGCTCCTGTCCGATGATGCTGTCAAATCTGTTACTCATATTATCCCATTATGTAAGTATGTCGAGAAGCAATCCTCTTATCTCCCCCACTTTTGCGAGGATAGAAAGGTGATCCTTCTCATCTTTCATAAGTTCCTGAGCAAGCTCATCAAGTGTCTCGTCAACCCGGCGTATAATACCGTATACTCTGTGGCGTCCTTTCCTGTCGAGGAAATTCTCACGGGAGAACTTGTGAGATCTGTTCACGATCTCATTCATGAACTCCTTGATAAGCGTGCGGTAACGCTTCATATCAGCGACATCCATGTGCTTGGTGATTTTCTTCCCTTGCATCGTGATGTCTTCATACATAAGAGTGAGTCTTTCCTGAAGACCTTCCTCTTCGATCGCGCTCATGAGCGTAAAGCGGAACGCATCATCCGTAGGTGCGTTAACCTGATTCGTATCATTTACCTGTGCAGGTGCAGTTACCTGATTGACTTTAATATCCATGCTTTGATCCTCTTGGCGCAGTCGTTAAGATCGTCATTTACAAATCTCGCCTCCGCCGGTATTTCAAGCTCTTCTATACGCTCTTTTCGAAAATCCTCCGCATCCGATAAAAATCTGCGGCACATCTCGGCATATTTTCCGTTCTCGGGAAGACGTTCCCTGTTAAGTGCCCGCTGCAGTCTTTCACCGTCATCAAGATCTATGTATATCGGAAGAACCTTGTCTTTGCCGAAATAATCCCTCGTTCCCGCATATGATTCAAGAACCCCTATCGCAAGATAGCTGTTATTCTCAAGATCGATGCCGCCGTCATTTGCAGTGAAATAATACCAGTCTCCGTGAACGGTATGATACACCTGCTCCTCAATGATTTTTCCGGATTCCTTAAGTGCTTTGTAACCGTCCATATCAACGAAATGATAGCTGACGCCGTCCGTTTCACCATCTCTTATCGGTCTTGTCGTGTAGCGGATCACTGGCTTAAGATCCAGCTCTTCGTCTCTTTTTAATATATTGTATAAACTGTCCTTACCGGTACAGCTCTTTCCGATCAGGTAGAAGATCTTTCCCATATTACGGATATTTCCTTATCTTGATTGAGCCCGATGACCTCAAGGCCGTTTTGTATTGCGCCGATGATTTCGTCTACCGCTTCACCGGATATTACCTGTCCGGGTATCGTAACCGGAACCCCCGGAGGATAGATCGTGACCATATCTTTTGCGATCATGCCCTTTGCAAGCTTAACGGGTATGTTCTTAGAATCATCTTCAAAGAGGGCTCTTTTCATATTGTTATCGTATGATACAACTGACGGTGTATGATTCTTCGGGCTTGTCCCGGTTTCGGGAATAGTGCTTCCTTTTTCCGAATACTTATCTATATCGCAAAGTGCATCATACAGACGATTAAATCCCTCGTCCGAGTCCGAGACCGATGTCATGAGTACCACATAGGTATCCGTCGCCATCTCGGCACAAATCTTGTATTTATCATAAAGCAGATCATACAGCTGCGGACCCGAAAGCTTTCCGCTCTTATCACGAACGACAATCTTTCCTTTATCATAATCGACGCTTCCTTCTGCCGTAAGTCTGTCTTTGTTAAGCAGTTCCAGGCTGTTAAACTTCTCCGCTTTGATATACAGATTATCAAGCCTTGAAGAGTAAACCGCAAACATTTGATCCGCATGCTTTGACAGAGTATCCGTCATTTGATCGATCGATGCCATCAGCACATATGATGGGCTCGACGTTGCAAATACGGACAGCATTTTTCGTACCCTGTCTTTTGACGGACATTTTGCATTAATATGTATGAGTGCCGTCTGCGTCATTGCGGGAAGCGTCTTATGAACACTCGTAATTACTATGTCCGCACCGGACGCAACCGGACTGTCCGGAAAATCATCCGAGAATCCCAAGTGTGCACCGTGAGCCGCATCAACTATAAGTACGGCTCCTTTTTCATGACAGGCTTTCGCGATCGCTGCCGTGTCACTTACTATTCCTTCATAAGTGGGGCTCGTGATAACAACGGCAATTCTGTGATCCGCCTCTTTAGTTCGGCTTCGCATCGAAATGACATGATCAAGTGCCTCGCAAACGGATCCTGCGGTTATTCCGCCGTATGTATTGAAGTTCTTCTCTTCCCCGGGTGTGATAACATGAAGCGATGCACCGCACAGCATCACGGCATTATATACCGACCTGTGACAATTGGATGCAATCACTATATCATCACCTTCGGTTACCGCCGCGCAGACAGCCGCAAGTATTCCTCCGGTTGAACCGTTAACGAGAAAATGTGTTTCATACGAACCGAACAGATCTGCCGTCTTCTCTTCCGCTTCCCTGAGTATCCCCACTGCGTTATGAAGATCATCAAAACCTTTTATCTCGGTAATATCTATTCCGTAAATATCCGATAGCAGCTCATCATCCGTCGCCATCCTCTTATGACCCGGCATATGAAACGGATAGATTCCGCTGTTTCTGTTTTCCTTAAGCCTGCTGATCAGCTTCATCTGTTGTCTCTTCGGATTGATCTCCCTGTGCCGCGTCAAACGGCTCCTCCGTAACGATCGTCGGTACCTCCTCGGGCACCTCATCCGGTATGATTTCGGAAACACTTTCGGACGTGTTTCCAAAGTCTTCCGTTATTACGGGTTCTTCTGCCGTCTCCTGAACAGTTTCCGTTTCCGGCTTGCTTTCTGTATCACTCTTTTCTTCGGTTATATAGTTTCCGCTCCTGAACAGCTTCACTTTTTTGTTAAATACGATATGTGTAAATACATCCGATGCTCCGGCAACAACAAGTGCTATGCCGATGAACAGGAACATACTCCTGTTTTCGGTTGGTATCATGTATACCGCAACCGTTCCGGCTGCGATGCACATGAGCGCAAATATCATTACGACAAGCCACATCTCCGTGACCTTCTTCATCTTTCTGTCGATCCTCTTCATATCGATGGAATGCTGGAGCTTGGCCACGCCGTTTGCAAACAGTACTATTCCGATAATAACGGGAAAGTATGTTTCAAACACTTGGGATCTTGTGTTGATGATCAGTGCGATAAAACCGGCCATGATACCGTATACAAGATCGAGTCTGTAGTAACCTATTGCTACATCACGTACGCAATACGATATGACCGATACGATTCCGGCAACAATGAATACAAATGAAAGAAATCTGCAGACAAAAGAGAGCTCTATATTATTGACTACAATGAATACGGCTCCCGTCAGGACAAACAGGATCGAAATGAGATAATGCGTCCATTTAAGCCTGTTTTCCTTAAGCTCCTTCTGCTCATCTTCCAGAAAACGTTCAATTTCCTTCTCACGATTATTACCTGTTCCCCACATAGCGTAACCTCCTTTTCATCAAGCCTTGCGCCGTCTTATCAGTCAACGGGCAGATCACCGTTTGCTATCGAATCATCCGTCATTCCTTCCTGTATTATCTGTTTATTGTTTTCATCAAGTGATGACCTGTAATTGTCAATGAGGTAGTCATATTTTCCGAGATTAATGTTGATGACTTTGATAAGTCTTTCTTTGTCAAACAGATCTCCTCTTGTTATCTCATCTATTATTTCATAATACTGACGCGCATCGTCATTCTTGATAGCGCCCGTATCCCATCCGAATCTTACAAGATTGTTGTATCCTATCGGCGATTCTCTCCACATATGGCCTATTCTCCAGCCGCCTTCCTTTACGGCAGGAAGGTGTGCAAGGTACGGATCCCCGAGCGCATACAGATCATTCAGGTACACATCGTTATTGTAGTATTTCGTAATCCCGGGAACACTCTCAAGTATCCCTCCGTCAAGGCCGTCCTTTCGGATCTCATCAATACCGTCTTCATTCCAAGTATCCTGAATACACAGCTCCCCTTCCGTGACAAGGGAATAAATATTGTTGAACAGACTTGATGTTGTAAAATATCCGGCTCTTTCATCCGAAATCGGAGATCCGAACGTCCTTCCGAACAGGAACTGATCCGTTATCACTTTTGAAGTGCACGTAAAAATCATTGCCGCAATGACAAATCCGACAAAAGTCCTGTGAAAAGCTGCGCCCCTGCCAAGTTCCGAGAACTCGCGATTTTTAATATCCATGTAACAGATAAGAGATACAAAATACATCACGGTAAAGTGTCTTCCGAGCATAAAATCACCGCCGACATACAGAAGATACAGCCCGTAAAGCACCGGTCCCGCCATACATACGATGTACTGTGCTTTTCTGACCGAGATCGCCGCAATCAGAACAAAAATCGGAACTATAAGTATGATCGGATCACATATCGCCGCATTCAGATAATATCTGATTCCTCTTACGAGATAATCGCGAAGAGCGAAATCCGTTCCGAGCTTCGCATATGCGGTGTTTGGAAACGGAAAGCCGTAATAAAACGTTGCGAAAACCTCCCATAATACGAAGGGCAGCAATCCGAGTATTCCGAGTCCGACTGCTTTTGCAAATGATACTCCGTCCCTTTTTGACAGGTATACATATACAGCCATCGGAGCAAAGATTAGAACCGCATCCATTCTCGTCATCGCAATAAGTGATATGAGCACTGCGAGTATGATCATACTCTTGGAATCGTATCGTTCATGTGCAAAGTAGACTTTCAGGAAACACGCTCCGAGGAAAAAGAGCATACTGTTCTCAAGCCCCGAAGTTGTATAGCTTACAAAGCTTACCGAGCTGATCAGAACTATCAGGCTGAAAATCGTCTGCTTTCCTGTTTTGCAAAAATCATTAATCAGAATTCTGAACGCAAGCACGGAAAAGATAATGTTGATAAGAAGAGATACAAAAAACATATCCCTTAAAACGAAATAGCCGGCGGCCACTACAAGCGTAAACAAAGGACATGTCGATGCCGTGGCTCTTTGTCCGATGTTATATACGAATCCGTTTCCGTCTACGAGATTTTTTGCCATGATATAGGCGTGATAACTGTCATCACTCTGCCACGCGAGCAATGTGATGATCCCTGTAAAGATCAGAATTGCGTTAAATCTGTATCTGTTTAATTCCTCACTGAAGAAGTCCTGTATTTTATTCATCTATCCACCACAATTTGACACGACTTTATGTCCTGTCTGCCAGTTCCATTGCCAGCCTTATCACCACATCGGAATTAAAGTGCTGCCATTGTCCCCAGCGTCCCAATCCTGTTATATTTTTTGATGACGCATAATCCAGTATTCTCTTTATCCGTTCCTGCTTTCCTATAGTGTTTAAGGGATAAGCATAATCATTGATAAAGTACGTACTGTTGTCCTGTTTTGCCTTATTCTCGTCAAACCTTGTAAGGTTCGTCTCCGTCCAGTATCCTTTTGAACCCGGACAGAAATTATGACGAACAAGTATCCTGTGATATGAAAGTGCCGGATCAGGATAATATATCCAGTGTGCTTTCGTATCAAGCATATCGGGCTCATACCCTGTCACTACCGAGCTGTACCTGAGTTCATCGATGTCGGCATGAAGCTCGTCCGGCAGATTGATATGTTCTTCGATGCCGTTCCAAGGTATCGTGACTATGATCCTGTCGGCCTGATACGTTTTGTTAACGATCCGGTTTTCGTAATCTATGGAAGTAACCTTCTCGTTGTAACGAATCCTGTCACCCAATGCATCGGCCATTCTCCGGAACACTTCTCCGTATCCGTACTGTTTCGGGTAATAGAATCTTGCGTGACCCGGCTGCGTTCCGTAAGGTCTGTGCTCGGCACATGATCGCTTTGTCTCTTCATAAGATACGTTCGGAAGCTTTTCAAGCCAGTATGTTCCGAGACTGTCAAGATCCTCGCCGAACATCTTTTTGTTATAAGGAAGCATATAGTCTTCCGCAATGGCACTTCCGAGCTTCCATTCGATCCAGTCGGTAAACTTCTCAGGCTTTTCTACTCCGGTATTACAACCCGCCTGCTCTATGGCATCAAGGTATCTTTTCTGTTTGTCTTCAGGAAGCTGCCAAATATTGGCTTCAATGGGACTGCCTATTATATCCCCGTACAGATCGATGCGGGAATCTCTCTCATAAAGATCCCAGTTTTCTTCGGGAAGAAACTTAAATACAAATTCGGTAACGGACGGATCCCTCGTATCAAGGAAATGTCCTCCCCCGATATCAAAAGGCTTCCCGTCAACATCCTCGCTGCGGCACAATCCTCCGGCTCCGGCATATCTTTCCAGAACAAGAAAATCAGTCTCATTACGATCCAGCAGCATATTTGCAAATGTTAGGCCGGCCGGACCGGCACCGAGTATCAAATATTTCATAGTCGTTACATTATATCATATTTTATTGGCGAAAGGTCATCTGATGTATTATGTTCAAAATCACCTCTGTAGCCTTATCCATCCGCTCTGCTGTCGTGCACTCAAAAGGCCCGTGATAATTGAATCCTCCCGTTCCGAGGTTCGGGCACGGCAAGCCCATATAAGACAGCCTTGCTCCGTCCGTTCCGCCTCTTATCGGAACCTCCACGGGCTCAAGACCTGTTGATCTTATCGCATTTTTCGCAGCATCTATCAGATGCATGTGAGGCTTTATCATATCGAGCATGTTGTAATAGCTGTCGGTAATGATTGTCTGGGCGGTACCTTCGCCATATTTGTCATTGATCGCTCCGGCACATTCCTCCAGCTTCTTTTTCATGTCCTCGAAAAGCTTTTTGTCATGATTTCTTACTATATAATGAAGCTTCGCGGATACGCAGTCGGCGGTAATATCCGTAAGATGATAGAATCCCTCGTAACCTTCCGTGTGTTCCGGCCTCATATTCTCGGGAAGCATCGCATGGAATTCATGCGCAACGTTTGCGGCGTTTATCATAACGCCCTTGGCGGTTCCGGGATGTACCGATACTCCATGAATAACTATTACGGCATCGGCCGCGTTGAAGTTCTCGTATTCTATCGCATCGACATCGCCGCCGTCTACTGTATATGCATATGTTGCTCCGAACTTTTCCACATCAAAATTGTCGGCACCTTCACCTATCTCTTCGTCCGGAGTAAACGCTATCGCAAGCGGACCGTGAGGGCGCTCTTCTTTGATGATCGTCTCGATAGCGGTCATTATCTCGGATACTCCCGCCTTGTCATCCGCACCGAGAAGTGTCGTTCCGTCACTTGTAATAAGCGTCTGTCCGGCAAGCTTTTTAAGGTGCGGAAAATCATCTGTTTTCATGATTTTGCCGCAAGGATAAACAACATCGCCGCCATCATAATTCTCACGGATGATCGGCTTGATGTCGCATCCGCTGTATGCCGGTGCCGTATCCATATGGGCTATAAGTCCGAGTGTCGGAAGATCTTCGTATCCTTTTGTGGCATCAAGCTTTGCCATAACATAGCATTTATCGTCAAGCTCTGCTTTTATGCCCATCTGATCCAGTTCATCGACAAGCTTTTTTGCAAGATCGAATTCTCCGGGAAAGCTCGGATGAGTGCCGGAGTCTTCGTTTGACTGCGTGTTGATCTTCACATATTCAAGAAGTCTCTTGTAGGCGCGCATATTTGTCTCCTCTGCTTCGCGGGATATCCTCCATCGTAGATGGAGGATGCCACCCCGGCGAGGGGTCCGTAATTCTTTTATTTTATCGGGAGTGTCGCACATCTTTGCTCCGCGGGTCCGTAATAAGGAATCCTCCCATCTTCGATGGGTCCCTCCTTATTACATTCTCCATCTATCCGGGTGGTCGAGCGGGAGAAGCTCTATCCCGTAGCCTTCCATTTCGGGGAAGTCCCGGATCATCTGTTCTTCGTCGTAAGGCTCATCCTCGTAATCATCGTCATAATCTTCTTCTATGATCTGACCGGATGCGCTTGCACTTCTTTTCTGGAGCTCTTTGTATATCGGCTGGGTATACATATCTCTCGTTGTAAGCTGTTCACCCGGATTCCTGCGACGTTTGTTCTCGCTTCTTTTTTTGTAATTGTATCTTTTGTTCTCGCTTCGCTTTTTGTATCGCTTCCTCTTTTTCATACCCGCTCTTCTGGCACTGTGAATAAACCGAAATACCAACGTGATGAGCAGGATCGCAAAAAAGAGTATGCCTACTATCATAAACAGCTTCTTTACGACATCGGATACCGTCACAAATACAGTTTTATGATCCGGCTTGTAGCTTACGGGCTGATCACCCGATGAGTCGGTAATTATATTTGCGAATTCGAATGTTTTATTATCGTTGGTTGCATAATCAAGCGTCGTTCCGCCGACCCTGTTATCCCCGATGTAATAATCGAGTCGTGCGACCGCACCGTCGATTCCCGTATCATAATCAACCTTAACCGTTGCATCCTCGAAGTTCATACCTTTGGGAATAACAATGCTTCCGCTTTTGTTAAGAGAAAGAATGTCCCGGGAGCTTCCCATGATGTCGAGCTTAGTATGAAAGAAGCTTGCGGATCTGATGTTATATCTTGTCTCGTTATCCGCCACATTCATTTTCTGAAAACTGGCAAATCCATAATCAAGAAGATCTTTTGTATCGGTAAACTGATACGGACTCTCATCCTTCATTACAACACATACGAGCTTCATGCCTTCTTTCTGGGCACATGTAACAAGCGTTTGTCTGGCATCTGTTGTAAATCCGGTCTTGCCGCCCACGATTCCGTCATATGCATATTTCCTGCCCTGGATCATCTTATGGTGATTTTCCTGCGGTCTTTCTTCATCCGTCTTGTTGGTTGTCGGAATGACATATTTCTCCGTTCCGGATATCATGCAGAGTGTCTCGTTGGAAAAAAAGGCGCGGGCGATTTTGGCAAGATCGAGTGCACTTACATAGTGGTCGGGATCCGGAAGTCCGCTGGCATTTACGAAATGAGTGTTCGTACATCCAAGCTCTGCCGCTTTGTCGTTCATCATACCGACAAAAGATTCCAGATCACCTCCGACATGTTCGGCAAGCGCATATGCAACTTCGTTTGCCGAGCCAAGCAACAACCCGTACAGACACTGTTCAACCGTAAGTTCTTCACCCTTTTTGATTCCGATACGCGACGAACCCCATTCGGTATTGTCTATGGCCGCATCGGAAAAGGTTACGACTTCGTCCATCTGGCAGTTTTCGACTACAAGAAGTGCTGTCATAAGCTTGGTCGTACTTGCAGGATACAGCGGTTCGTTTATGTTTTTGGAGTACAGTATCGCTCCGGTGTCGACCTCCATAAGTATCGAGGACTCCGTTCCGTTTTGCGGACCTTTCGGCCACACGGGGATCGAATCGGTCTGTACCGGTAGTGATTTTCTCCCCTCCCACAAAGTAACGTATTCCTCGGTCGGAACCGTATCGACGGCATATACATCCGTTGTAAACATCAGTATTATCGCGGCGCATACCGCGGATATTTTCACAATATGTCTGATTTTACGCATACAGAATGATTTTACCACATCGGGTAATATGATGGAAATAAATATCCCCGTGTGTTAGAATGATAAGCGATGTCTGTGTTTTGAGGAATATCATGATAGTAAATGACGAATTGATCAAAATTACAAATACATATCCGACACCGGTTTACGTGTTCGATGAGAACGAGGTCGCCGAAAGAGCCAAACAGATCAAAGGCATTATGAAGAACTGCCGCCTCTGTTATTCGATCAAGGCCAACCCTTTTCTGATCCCGGCGCTGTCTTTGATTGTGGATTATTTTGAAGTTTGCAGTCCGGGCGAGCTTGCCATATGCAAAAACCTGAAAGTCTCTCCGGAGAAAATCATATACTCCGGTGTTCATAAAGATCTGTCGGATACTACTGAGGCTATAGAATACGGTGTTGCGATCATTACCGCGGAATCGTTAATACATATGGAGCATATCAGGGATGCCGCCAACAGACTTAACAGGCATGTCGATGCCATACTGCGTCTTACGTCCGGAACCCAGTTCGGGATGTCTCTTGATGATATCAATAAAATTCTGTCCGAACCCAATCCGTCGGTCAATATTATCGGACTTCACTATTTTGCCGGTACCGGACGAAAGCAGAACAGGAAACGCGTAGAAGAGCTTGAAATGCTTACCGATACTATAGAAAAACTTCGTAACGAATACAATCTTGAGCTTCCGATGCTCGAGTACGGACCGGGACTTCCTTATCCTTATTTTACGGATGAAGATCACTCGGATACACTTGCACCGATGAGGGAACTTGCACCCTATCTTGAGAAGACATCTGCAATCTGCCGCCTTTCCGTTGAGATGGGACGATTTATTGCAAGCAGCTGCGGCTATTATATGACTTCAGTCTGTGATATCAAAAGATCGAATGACACAAACTGGTGCATTATCGATGGCGGAATCAATCACGTCAACTATCTCGGACAAATGATGGGAATGAAAGTTCCCGTTATATTCCATTTTAGAGATGGTGTTTTACTTGACGACGCAGGCGGCGATAATTATACGGTATGCGGATCATTGTGTACGACCAATGATATACTTATACGGTCTGTCGGTTTTGATGATCTTCGTATTGGTGATGTCCTCGTCTTTTCGAATATCGGTGCATATTCCGTAACCGAATCCATGGGACTGTTTCTTTCAAGATCCCTGCCACGCGTTGTGATGTACCAAAACGGCAACGCAACTCTTGCCCGTGATCTTACCGAAACATGGCGGATCAATTCTCAGGATATCAGATAAAATGGCTTTTTATTCAGTTGCTTTTTTTTGTTTTGTAACCGTATTTCTCATCTTACATGAACTGACAGGCAGGTTATGCCCAAAGTATCAGTGGATCATCCGACTTCTGGCCGGACTGACATTTTATACATACATATCCGGTTTCAGGATCGTGTTTGTGATCGCGTCGGCGTTAAGCATATGGAAAGGATCCCTGCTTATCGGACACGCATCATCCGAGTACAAATCCCTTCGCAAGTCCGAAGGTCTTTCCAAAGAAGACAAGAACAATCTCAAAGCAAAGTATAACCGCAAAAAGAAGCTGTATGTTGCAACGGTAATCGTATTCAACCTTGCGATTTTGATCATAACCAAATACTTCCTTCCTGTAGCAGGTCATCCCATCGCTCTTCCTGTCGGAATATCGTTCTACACTCTTATGGCCGTTTCGTATATCGTTGATATATACGGGGCAAAATACGAGCCGCAGGACAATCCTGCGAAAGTCATGTTGTACCTTTGCTGGTTCCCTCAGCTTGTTCAGGGCCCTATCAACAGATATGATCTCGTAAGTTCCGATCTGTATAAAAACTACAAACTTACCGCGCCGGCATTTCGGTATGCTTTTTATTGTTTTCTGTTCGGAGCGGTTAAAAAATATGCAATCGCAGATCTTCTGGCACCGATGGTTAATTCGTGCCTTAACAATGATTCAGCCTCCTATCCCGGATCATATCTTGTATTCGGGGCGCTCATGTTTGCCATAGAGCAGTATGCTGATTTTTCCGGCGGTATAGATATGGCGATGGGTGTATCTCTTCTTTTCGGAATCAAAATGAACGATAATTTCCGCCAGCCGTATTTTTCGACTTCTCTGGCACAGTTCTGGCGCAGATGGCATATTACCCTCGGAAGCTTTATGCGTGATTATGTTTTTTATCCTTTCGTTACAACCAAGCCCGTTTCCAAACTGAATAAGGTAATCGCAAAGCGTTTCGGAAATCACGCCGCGCGAACCGTTATCGGCGGTATAAGCAACCTGCTTGTATTTGCTCTTGTCGGACTGTGGCACGGACCGGAAAAACACTATCTTATGTGGGGTCTGTATAATGGTTTCATAATTGCGATAAGCGACGGATTGGCTCCCGTTTTTTCCACTTTGAATCGTAAGCTCGGAATTGAAGAGGATAACAAAGGACTGTATTGCTTCAGGGTTGTAAGAACTTTTGCCATCATTGTGTTTGCGGGATATTTTGACGTGATAGGCCCCGTTCACACATCCCTTGCATGCTTTGTAAATACAGTCGCACATTTTGATCTGCGACTCGGATTACAGATGATAGGACAGATGGTCTCCGATAATATCACATCACCCCAGGCGATTGTTACCGCACTTATCGCAGTGATTTTACTTGTAATAAACAGTGTATTAAAAGAAAAAGGCCGCTCGCCTTTACAAAACATATGCTCGCGATTTTACCTGCTCCGCTGGGTTGTATGTTTTTCACTGATGGTGTTGTTACTATATTCGTTTACCGTATCATCCGGAATACAGGGATTTATGTATGCAGCTTTCTGACGTACTGAAAAGAGCATATAAGCTGATTTTGTTCGTTGCGATATTCCTTATCCTGACGGCTTTTCTGAATGCGGCTTTTGAGCCTGATGAAGCTGAGACCGAACGCATGCTCACTCTTTACTCGCAAAAAAGCGATATCTCGACAGTGTTTGTCGGTAATTCGGCAGGTGAAATGCTTGATGCCGATATGTATTCTTCTCTTACGGGTGAGCATTCATTTAACATGTGCACTCCTTCTCAGGGATTATCGGTATCGCTTAAGAACATGAAGCTTGCCGCATCAGATCATAAAATCGACAAGATTGTTCTTCTGCTTACTTTCGATACGTTAAATACCGAGGATTATGACGGTATCGACCATCTGTATGACAGAGTTGTCAATTCGGCTAGTCCGCTTTACGTACGGATAGCCAATTATATTAAGCGAAACGGCGCAAAATCATTTGCCCCCGATATCGTAAACCGCGAAAAATCCGTCAACATATGGATACCATGGGAGGTCGAAACACTTCACGGTATAGACAACGTAAAGAGCAATTTGAGAAGACGCTTTAATAGGCTGATAAGCGGCGAGCATGTAGGTCGCGAGATAGCATATGATCTTAATATAAAAAATTTTGATATCAAGCCGGGAACACTTACCGCTTCTGATCAAAGCCTTCTGGAAGATGATATTTCAAAGATTCCTTCACTTGATATCTCGCCGGATATGATCGCTGCCGACAAAGTAGAATTGCTGGCCAAAATGTGCTCATTTTGCCGGGACAACAATATAGAATTTAAGGTCGTAGTTACACCTCACCGCTCGGATTATTATGACAGATATGAATCTTTCAGAGACTGCAGCATTGCGTTAAGCACCTATATTGACGATTTTGTATCAAAAAGAGGGTTTATGTATTATAATACAGAAGATGACATTTTAGTTCATGATATACTTCCCGATGAAATGTTCTACGATTGGGAGCATATCAGCTATGAATACATGGATAAGGCTACGGATTATCTTACCGATGTGATACTTACCAAACCGTAACCGTATTCAATAACCCACGGAGGAACAATATGGAAGAATTACTTGAACTTTTACGCGACGTCAGGGATGATGTTGATTTTGATAACTGCGAGACTCTTATCGATGACGAGATTCTTGCTTCTTTTGATATTCTTCAGATAATCGCGGCCATTAACGAAGAATTTGATGTGGAGATACCCGCCACATCGATCATACCGCAAAATTTCAACTCCGCGAAAGCAATGTACGATATGATTTTAAAGCTGCAGGAGGACTGATATCCTACTTATGAACAGCGTATGCGAAATGCTGGAGGAATCCGCAAGAAGATTCCCCGATAAAATTGCATTTTCCGATCCGGACGGCGAGATAAGCTTCGCGGATCTTGTTACGGATTCCAAGAAGACTGCCTGCCGATTTATATCGGATGGCATAATGACGGATTCGGCAAGATCCGTTGTTTTTTATATGGAAAAATGTGTTAAGGCGCTTCCCGCAATGTTCGGCGGAATATACTGCAATGCGTTTTACTGCTTCGTGGATATAAGACAGTCGGATGAGAGAGCGTCAAGCATAATAGAACGGGTGGATCCTTCCGTTATCGTAACTGACGCTAAGAACAAAGACCGCCTTGATAAAATACTCGACGGTTCCAAAAAGTACCTTCTGATAGAAGAGCTGACTGATCGTGATTTTCTCGATAAGATTACTATCGATGAGAATCTGCTTAATAAGGAGCGGGAACACTTTACCGATACGCTGCCTTTGTATGTAAACTTTACAAGCGGAAGTACGGGCATGCCAAAGGGTGTTGTCGTATCCCACGGTTCGGTCATTGATTTTATCAAAGTATTCACCAAGACATTTGGCATCACAAGTGAAGATGTAATAGCCAACCAGGCGCCTTTTGATTTTGATGTGTCGGTTAAGGATATTTACAGCGGATTGTATACCGGAGCTACGGTACGACTCATCCCCCGTGAATATTTTTCCAATCCAACGCTTCTTATGGATTATCTGTGCGACGGACAGGTAACCGTTATAATATGGGCTGTTACGGCAATGTGCTTTGTCTCGATAATGAACGGATTTGATTATCGGAATCCGGACAGGCTCCGCATGATAATGTTCAGCGGCGAGGTTATGCCGGTTAAGCAGCTTAATAAATGGCAAGCCCACATTCCCGATGCAACATATGTCAATCTGTACGGACCTACGGAGATCACGTGCAACTGCACTTACCATATAATCGACAAACAGTATGGCAAAGACGAATCGATTCCGATCGGTATTCCGTTTGAAAATGAAAAAGTATTTCTGCTTGATGAAAACGATAAGCTGGTGACGGCGCCCGATATCGAAGGTGAAATATGTGTATCGGGTGCATGCCTTGCGCTCGGATATTATAAGGACTTTGATAAGACAAACGAAGTCTTTGTTCAGAATCCGCTTAACAGTAATTATCACGAGAGAATATACCGCACCGGCGATCTTGGAAAATACGATTCCGAAGGGCTGTTACATTACACTTCGCGTAAGGATTTTCAGATCAAACATATGGGGCAGAGAATAGAATTATCAGATATAGAATTGTCAGCCATGGCTGTTGACGGTGTATCAAGAGCCTGCTGTATATATGATCATAAAAAGAAAAAGATCAATCTGTTTTACACAGGATCGATCGATAAGGATGCATTATCCGCCGAACTTAAAGCAAAACTTCCCGATTTCATGGTGCCCGGCAGGACTGTATATCTTAATGAACTGCCCGTTAACAAAAACGGCAAGATTGACAGAAATGCGCTGAACGAACAATTATAAACGTTCCCGGCGAGAATCGAACTCACAACTGGGGCTTAGGAGGCTCCTGTTATATCCATTTAACTACGGGAACAACAATAAACAGTATACTAAAATATTTTTCGGTTTACAACATCAAACCCTAATCTCCCCCTGGAGCCATATATTACCGCGGAATCTTCTTCCGACCTCAGGCTCTCCGAGGAGATCTTTTTCATTTATGCAGACCGTAACGGCCAGTCCGTTACAGTTAAGATCAAAAGCATATACTTTTTCCGATGACAGTGAATTGGTTTCAAGTCTGTAGTCATTGATCTCGGCAAGGATCGAATAATGATCGCATTCAACTCCGTTCGGCATGAAATAAGTATCCACAAGAGAGAACACATCATCTTTTAAGATACGTTTTGATACGGCACTGTAAGTATCAATCTCTTCAAGCGTCAGCTGTTCAATGGCTTCCTCGTCTCCGTTTCTGGCAGCATTAATTCTCTTACTCCTGTCAGCAGATGCTTTCTGAAGCAGCTCTTTTTGTTTGGGATCCTTGCGGATCGGAAGCATTATCGTACCTCCGAGTGACAATGCCGAAAGATATGTTGATGCCTTAATCCTGTCAAGCTTGCCGTCACCGATATTCTTCATAACGGTCATACCGTTCTGGACATAATAAATAAGCGTGGCTCCGATCCGGTAATCATCACACATCCCTGCAAACGACTCCTTATCGGCATGTCGTTCAACACTGATCTCCTCGGTAGTAGACACTTCATCCGCCTGAACAAAAGGGTAATAAAAATCAAGAGTAAGACTGTTTGAATCATCATACTCTCCGCGAAGTGTAATACCGCATGTGGGACAATAGTTCTTGGAATACTCCACCAGTATACTGTCATTTCCGGTCTCGATGAACTCTTTCCTGTTCGGATTGATTATTACATCGTTCATGAGTTCCCGGATCTGTTTTTTTGTTTCGATATTGGAAAATCCAACCGCACGTAAAAACTGATGCATCAGTTCTCCTTAACGCTCTCTATGTATATTTCGTTATTATCAAGAAGATCGATGAGCTTGTCATCGTCATATTCTATACCGTTCCGATCTTTTATAAGCTTGATCTTGGGACGGTCGGTAAAATGCTCGTTCTGCTCGATAACGACAGCTTCATCTCCTCTGTTGGTGATTACTGTCGTCCCTACCGGATACGCAGCTATGAATTCAAGGAAATAATCTACGATCCTTCCTTCAAACAGCTTGTCTCTTCCATTTCTTATATACTCCAGCGCCTGTCTGACATTTCCGCGTTTAACACCGATGCCGCATAATATATCATCAAACGCATCAGCGATCGCAACGATTCTGACGTTCATCGGCATAACGACCTGCTTGAACGGAAAGCCGCTCTTATCGAGTCTCTCATGATGGAACAGAATGATTTTCTTGGATTCATTGCTCATCCATGTTTCCTTCTCAACGGAAGAAAACCCATAAAGAGTATGCTTTCTGTATTCAAACAGTGATTCCGGATCAAAATCATTTTCAACATCCACATCCTGATACGGAACGGACAAATACCGAAGACCCATATCATGAAGCAGACTTCCGACACCTATATCGTACACTTCTATCTTGGAGAGATTCATCTTAAGCGCAGTCAGTATCGACAGTGTTGCCACCATTACGCTGTGGTCATACAGATCCCCGTTTCTCTCCCTGATGTCATAAACCGTATCAACAACTTCCTCTCGCGAGAAAATATCGTCGACGATTTCATTAGCAGTTTCGGATATTTCTTCTATTCCGCTGTCATACGTAATATACCTGTCTATAACATCCTGCATCTTTTGGGAGCAGTCCGATTTGATCTGCTCCTTAATGACCTTTTTCTCTTTGGGAGACAGTGCGGTAGGCTCAAAAATCACTACCTCCTGTATTCCGGCAGTAACCAAAGCCTCTATATGCTTCATATACAGGCAGGTTCCCTCATAGAACAATGTTTGATTGTCGGCAAGCTTTACCGGTTTGGCAAGATATTCCCCACCGGTAAGTTCATTAACTGAAATTGTCTTCATATTTCTCATCATAGGTATCAATCGTAAACATACGGCTCAGCTGACAATGCAAGCGTAAGAGCCTTCTTCTCTTCATCACCGAGAGAAATTGCGCATTCTCCGTTAACTATTTCCTTTGTATATACGTAACATCCTTCACTCGAATGGATCGAGTTGATTATAAAACCTGTTTCATTATCGTTAAGAAGAGCAACCGAGAACGAAAGCTTTCCGCCCATTTCTTTGAATGCGTCATATTTAACGATACCGACTCTCTGATAGCAGTCATGGAGATTCTCGATGATCTTCTTAATATCTTTCCTGTTCTTTTCGGTTGAAGTCTTCAAATTCGAAATATCATCAAACAGAGTTCCGATCTCTTCTTCAAGACTTTCGGCTTTTCTTCCTTTCATGAACATCTGATAGCTTTCATTCAGCTGATTGTATCTGACAAGCAGAAAAATCAGAAGCACAAACAGTACAATCACCAAAACAAGCATTATCACGATGAGAATTCCGGGATCCGATATTCCAAAACTGTCCAGTATTCCGCTATTCATTAATTACCCTCTCCGTTTTCATTATAGTCTCTTTATTCTAGCCAAGCAGTAGATCCATTATCTTCTGAAGATCGTCCTGATTATAGAAGTCAATCTCTATCTTACCCATACTGTCACCTTTGGGGGTGATTGTGACTTTTGTTCCTATGCTGGCCTTAAGCTTTTCTTCTATGTCATGATACAGGGCTTCCTGTTTTTCATTCTTTTTCTTTTCGATCTTAGGCTTATTCTTAGCCTTGACGATCTTCTCAATATCTCTTACCGAAAGCTTTTCGTCCATTACTCTCTGGGCAAGTTCATATTGTTCCTCGGGATTTTCGATTGACAGAAGAGCTCTCGCATGTCCGGCAGAGATCAGATCATCAACTATCATATCCTGAACATTGGATGCAAGCTTTAACAATCTCATCGAATTGGTTATAGCGGTTCTGCTCTTGGATACACGTTCTGCAAGCTCATCCTGTTTAAGGTTATATTCATCGATAAGACTCTTATATGCCATCGCTTCTTCAATCGGATTAAGGTCTGTTCTCTGAATGTTCTCAATAAGAGAGATCTCTGCAATTTCTTTTTCGGTATAATCTCTAATAATGACAGGTACTTCTTTGAGACCTGCCATCTTAGCAGCTCTCCATCTTCTCTCGCCTGCTACTATCTCATAGTAGTCTCCGCGATTAACTACAAGTATAGGGAAGAGTACTCCGTGTATCTTGATTGAATCCGATAATTCAGCCAATGCATCTTCATCAAATTTCTTACGGGGCTGATTACGGTTAGGTTCTACTTTTGTGATTTTAACAACCTGGTCCGGCTTTGCCGCTTTCACGTTTTCCGTTGCGGACGGTTTATCATTTACTACGACTCCTTTGGGGATCAGTGTATCAAGTCCCTTTCCAAGTCCTTTTCTAGCTGCCATTGTCCTTCTCCTTTATTGAAAATCTTTATTCATTCTTCTTGATAAGTTCTTTTGCAAGATCTATGTAGCTTTTGGAGCCGATAGATCTGGGATCATATTCGGTAATCGGTTCGCCGTAACTCGGAGCTTCGGCGAGACGGATATTCCTAGGAATAACAGTTTCAAATACATACTGTGCCAGATTCTCTTTAACGTTATTGACTACCTGTTGTGAAAGATTTGTTCTGGAATCGAACATCGTAAATACAACGCCTTCAATATTGAGAACCGGATTCAGTCTTTCCCTTACGAGATTGATCGTATATATCAACTGGCTGATACCCTCAAGTGCATAGTACTCACACTGTATCGGAACAAGAACCGTTGAAGAAGCGACCATAGCATTTACCGTTAGTGTATTAAGTGACGGCGGGCAATCGATCAGTATATAATCGTAATCGCTTATTACCCAATCTATCTCATCCTTGAGAATGAATTCTTTCTTCTCTTTTCCGATCAGCTCGATATCTGCTCCGGCAAGATTAACATTCGACGGAATGACTGAAAGATTCTTTCGGACATTTTTAATGATACAGTCTTTGACCGTACAATCTCCGAGCATCAATTCATATACCGTATTCTCAGTGTTGTTCTTATCAATACCGAAACCGCTGGTTGCATTCCCCTGCGGATCACAATCTATAAGAAGAACTTTCTTTCCCTGTTTTGCAAGTGCTGCTGAGAGGTTGATCGCCGTTGTTGTCTTTCCGACTCCTCCCTTTTGATTTGCTATGGATATGATCTTTCCCATATTATGCTCCTGTTAATTATATAGTGAATCGAGTACTGATCCACTAAAGATTTGTGCTTATGATTATCTCACAGACACTTATCTTTTTCAATTAAGACATTTGTTCTATTTTATGTTTATTTTTGTGAACTATTTTGTTTCACGTGAAACTATCCTAGATATGGTTCAGAAATGTTTCACGTGAAACATTATATAGTGGTTTGAAAAAATACCTCAAAATGTTTCACGTGAAACATCACATGTTGTTTATTATGATTTGCCATACGCTCTTATCAGATCTTTGAGATCAGCAACAATATTCTTGATCTCTAACTTTGCTCTGATACCGTCATTACTGATGATCTTTTCACAGAACTCAACCTTATGACATACTCTTTCAACTTCAGGAACAGGAACTCCGTTTGATTCGACCTTTTCTTCCGATTCAACAAAATCTTCCAGTGATGACTTAATCTTATCGCTGGTCTGCTTAAACAGAACGGAAACCTCATCCTCCTTGTCCTCAATCACTTCATCAGATTCAATACTCTGTTCATCATCAAGAAACATAAACGGATTACGACTGTTCTTAACGGTATAACTGTCTTCATCCGATTCTTCTTTGAGATCTCCGCGAAGAAGATTAAGAACTCTGCCAATCATTTCAGTTTTACCGGAGTAATACTTGAGCTGTTTATCAGCATCTCTTTTCTCTTTCTCAAGACTCTTCTTTTCATTTTCAAGAGCTTTGATCTTGTCGGATGAACCGGTAGAAACATTCCTGGGAGAAAATACTCTGAAATCAACATCTTCATTACGTCTGAATGTGGTAATCTGTTGATCGAGTTCATCAATCTTCATGGCATGTTCTTTGGAAATCTCTGAAAGCTTTGCTTCCTCAGTTGAGAATTCCTGCTCAAGCTTTAGAAGAATATCACATGCGTCTATAAGGTCTTTACTTGTCATAATTAATCTCCTGAATTGTAAACACGTATATCAAATAATAGGATCCTTAGAAGGAGTTCCTGCCTTTCTCGGAAAACGGTTTGGAGTATGATCTACTTTCTTAATGAAAATCAAAGATCTTTCATTATCGGATTCCGGAAGACTAAACTCCTCAGTAATCTCCAGAAATCCACCCAACTTTTTGATTGCGGGTTCGGAATCTTTGATCTCCGAAATAACATTACCACCTTTATATGAAATAAAAAAACCATTTATATTAACAAAAGGTAAACAATACTCGGAAAGAGTACTCAAATTGGCAACCGCTCTTGAAGTAACTATATCAAATCTCTCTCTGTACTTTTTATTATGTGCGGTATCTTCGGCACGTCCGTGAACAGTAGTAATACCCGAAAGGGCAAGTTCTGATATAACCGTATCCAAGAAAACAAGTCTCTTATTAAGACTGTCAAGTAATACTATTTCACAATCGGGGCACATGATCTTTAACGGAACTCCGGGAAAACCTGCACCGGTACCTACATCAAGAAGTTTCTTTCCGGAAAGATCATGAAATTTACAAAGTGCCAAACTGTCAACAAAATGTTTAATAATAACATCTTCTTTTTGGGTAATGGCAGTAAGATTCATCTTACTGTTCCACTCGATCAGTAAATCAAAATATGATTCGAATCGATTAATCTGATCATCGGTAATATCAATATCCCAATTTGATAATAATCTTCTAATGTCTTCCATATGAAATACTATGTTCTCACTTTGCACCAAGATAAACAAGCAAAACAGAAATATCTGCCGGACTGACTCCGGATATTCTGGATGCCTGACCTATGGATGCCGGCTTATATGTATTAAGCTTTGAAGCGGCTTCAAGTCTAAGTCCCTTAACAGATGAATAATCAATATTCTGAGGAAGCTTCTTGGTCTCAAGCTTTTTGAATGCAGCTACTTGTTTTTTTTGTCTTTCAATATAACCTTCATATTTAATATTGATATTGACCTGCTCCTTTACATCATCCGGAAGATCAGGACGATTCTCATCAATCGGTAAAATAAGATCATAGTCAAGCTCCGGTCTGCATATCAGTTCTGAAAGAGGAGTTCCGGATTTGAGTAGCGAACTGTTCATCTTACTCATGAACGATTGTACTTTTGTATTATTACCGACATAAGTAGTCTTAAGTCTTTCAACTTCTTCGTTTATCTGTTGTTCCTTCAAAAGCAGATCCTTGTATTGCTGTTCTGAAATAAGACCAACCTCATATCCCTTTTTACGAAGACGAAGATCCGCATTGTCCTGACGAAGAAGCAATCTGTACTCGGCTCTACTCGTCATCATCCTGTAGGGCTCATGAGTTTCTTTCGTAACAAGATCATCTATAAGAACTCCTATATAACCTTCAGATCTGTCAATAATAAGATATTCTTTTCCCTTACAATACATAGCCGCATTGATACCAGCAACTATACCCTGAGCACCGGCTTCCTCATAACCGGAACTTCCGTTAAACTGTCCGGCAGCAAAAAGTCCTTTTATTTTTTTAAACTCAAGAGATTGATTCAACTGTACAGGATTGATACAGTCATACTCAATAGCATAAGCATTTCTGACAATCTTACAATTCTCAAGTCCGGGAACCGTTCTGTACATTGCAATCTGAACATCCTCGGGAAGTGAAGAAGACATTCCCGAAATATACATCTCGTTTGTATACAATCCTTCCGGTTCAACAAACAACTGATGTCTGTTCTTCTCGGCAAAACGTACTACTTTATCTTCGATCGAAGGACAATACCTTGGACCGGTACCTTCAATTACACCGGCATAAATAGGAGACCTGTCAAGATTATCTCTTATAATCTTATGAGTCTCTTCATTAGTATAAGTTAGATAACAACTTACCTGTTCTTTATTAACACTATCAGGATCGGTAGAAAAAGAAAACGGAACGATTTTCTCATCACCTTTTTGTTCTTCCATTTTGGAAAAATCAATCGAGCGTTTATCAATCCTTGCCGGAGTACCTGTCTTAAAACGGAACATTTCTATACCGTTATCAATAAGACTCTGAGTCAGATGATTGGCAGCCATCAGTCCGTTAGGTCCGGTATATGTAATAGCCTCACCGCACAAACATCTGGCGCGAAGATAAGTACCGGTACAAAGAACAACTGCTTTGGCATAATATGTTCCACCGGTAAAAATCTTAACTCCCTTTACAGTATTGTCTTCAACAATAAGTTCACATACTTCAGCCTGCTTAACAGTAAGATGATCCTGATTTTCCAGAACCTGTCTCATGGATCTGGAATAATCCGACTTATCTGCCTGAGCACGAAGCGAATGAACAGCCGGACCCTTTGATACATTAAGCATCTTGGATTGGATAAAGGTCTTGTCAATGTTTTTACCCATTTCACCACCAAGTGCATCTATCTCTCTTACAAGATGACCCTTGGAGCTTCCGCCTATGTTTGGATTACAAGGCATAAGAGCTATGGAGTTGACACTAACGGTAAATACGATGGTTTCAAGACCAAGCCTTGCGGCCGCAAGTGAAGCTTCGCAGCCAGCATGACCGGCTCCGACCACAATAACATCATATTCTTCTGTAAAAGTAGACTTGATCATACTATTTTCCCATACAGAATTTATCGAAAATCTCATTAATCACATCGTCACCCATTGAAGCACCGATTATGTATCCGAGATGATCATAAGCAGCCGTAAGATCTATCGAATAGAAATCCTCAGGCATTTGTTCGGTAATGCTTTTTGCAACACAAAGAAGAGAAGATATAGCATTTGACAAAGCTTCCTTCTGGCGTGCATTAGAGATAAATATCTCATCGTTGTATTTAAGAAAACCTTTTGAATACTCGTCAATTATAAACTTTTTAAGTTCATCAATTCCCGTCATATCTTTTGCAGATATTATAATGACAGGATTATTCGTATAGCAGGCAATCTCATCGGGACCCGTAACATTTCCGAGATCACTCTTGTTTAGAAGGATAACACATTTTTTATCATTGGTTTTGATAAAGTGAAGTATCTCTTCATCCTCTTCTGACAATACCGCAGAAGAATCTATGACCATAATTATAAGATCTGCATCTTTAGCTATTTCAAGAGCTTTCTTGACTCCGATCTGTTCAACAACATCTTCGGATTCCCTTATACCGGCAGTATCAGTAACATTCAGCATAACAGATCCGATATTGATGTTCTCTTCTATAGTATCTCTTGTTGTACCCGCAATCTCGGTAACAATCGCTCTTTCTGATCCCGCAAGAATATTAAGAAGGGATGATTTTCCGACATTTGGTTTACCGAGAATAACGGTTTTAACACCTTCTGAGAGAATTCTTCCGTCATCAAAACTGTCGGAGAGCTTCTCAAGATCATGAAGAATATTAAGCAGCCGTTCCGAAAGCTTATCGGGATATCCGGTAAGATCATAATGCTCCGGATCATCAATTGCTGATTCTATATACGCGATCTCATATAAAATCTTTTCCCTGATATCGCATATCTTACTGTACAAAGAGCCCCGAAGCTGTCTTATCGAGTTCTTAAGAGCAAGATCATTTTGCGAAGAAATAAGATCCATAACCGCTTCCGCTTCGGAAAGATCCATCTTGCCGTTAAGAAAAGCACGTTTTGTGAACTCTCCAGGTTCGGCACATCTTGCTCCGGATCTTATACACAAATCCAGAATCCGGCGCATCATAAGAATACCACCGTGGCACTGAATCTCTACCGTATCTTCGCCCGTAAAACTGTTGGGGTTTTTAAATACAAGCAGAATAACTTCATCAATAACTTCTTCATTATCATGTACATATCCGAAATAAGCCCTGTGGTTTTCATATTCGGAAATGACCGATCCGTTTTTCTTATGAAAAACAGAGGATGCAATAGAAAATGCATCCTCTCCGCTAACTCTTAATATTCCGATACCGGATGGTGTCATCCCCGTTGCGATTGCAGCTATAGTATCCGTATTCATATTATTTTACCGGTGTGATAATAACCTTACGGTAAGGATCTTCTCCTTCTGAATGAGTTGATACATATTTATCATTCTGGAGAGCCGAATGTATAATCCTTCTTTCATAAGGATTCATAGGTTCAAGTGATACGGGATTCTTGGTTCTCTTTGCCTTGTATGCAAGATTCTTGGCAAGGTTCTCAAGAGTCTCTTTGCGACGTGAACGGTAATTCTCCGTATCAACCTTTACTCTTATATATTCTTTCTGGCCTTTGTTAACAACAATGCTTGTAAGATACTGAAGAGAATCAAGAGTCTGACCTCTCTTTCCGATAAGAACACCCATGTCATCTCCGGAAAGTTCAATGTTCATCTCGTTATCAACAGTTTCAACCGCAACATTTACTTCCATATTCATTGCAGCAAATACTTTATTGAGGAATTCCTTCGGATCTGCTGCGGGAGTAACCTGTTCTGCAGCAGATGATTTTTCAGCCTTATTCTCTTCCTTCTCAACAGGTTCCTCAACCTTTTTGGGCTCCTCCTTGGGAGCATTGGGATCATACACTCTTGCCTTGATGATAGCAGGCTTTGCAGCAAAACCGAATATTCCGGCAGTTCCTTTTTCTATTACTTCATATTCAAGACGATCACTGGTAATCGTAAATTTCTGGCACGCCTCGGTAATGGCATCATCAACTGTTTTTCCTGTAAATTCAACGTATTCCATATCTTCCTCCAAATTATTTGTTGTTCTTTTCGTTGTATTGTCTTACCATATTTGCTTTAGCGGCAAGACTTCCGGGCTTAAAGCCTTTATTATAGTATTCTGCTGATTTTTTCAAAGCTTCTTCTTTTTCGGAATTTGAAAGAGTCGATGTATGGCTCTTTTCCGTAATTGTCCTTGTTGACATACGAGCCGCCGAATTAAGTGCAGCTCCCGTAACGCCGCTTTTCTTCTCGATCTGCTTCTCAAGCTTTTCGGTATTCTTTGCAACTATCGCATCTATATCCATCTTATCGATATGTTTGTTGATAAATACCTGCTGAACACTTCTTACTACAGCACCGGCAATCCAGTAAATACCCATACCGATAGGGAGTGAGAATACAAATACAAGCGACATTAACGGCATCATCACGTTCATTGATTTCATTGATGCAGCCATTGCATTTGCCTTATCATCATCCGAAGGCGCTGCCTGAGGCATAAGCTTTGTATTGAACCACTGTGTAAAAGCCGAAAGCAGAGGAATCAGAAGTGCTCCGATCGCAAGAGCTATCGAGCCTTTATTTGACCACCAGTCTGTAATGTAATACTTGGGAGAGTTGGCAATATTTAGACCAAAGAAATTGTTATAACGGGTAACCGTCTCATAAGTATTCTTACAAAGATCGGCTATATCGGGATACTTTGCTGATATATTAGCCCATTCCGATGTTGAAGCCCTGTTAAGAACATCAATAAAAGTATTGATTACATATGAATTGTCGCCGCCAAGCTTGAATGCTTCGTTCTCAAACTGTTTAGAAAACTGTACGGCACCGGAAAAGAATTCTTTGTCAGCAATAAAAGTAAGCGCATTTGCTTTGGTGATAAGTTCACTGACAAAAGGAATAAATACCTGTTTAACACTTCCTACATATGCGGGAACATTGTAGATAACACGGTAAAGAGCAAACAGAATCGGCATCTGAATAATAAGCTGAACACAGCTACCCGAAGGAGACACACCGTATTTCTTATATACGGCCTGCGTCTCTTCATTCATTGCCGCCATTGATGCCTGATCCTTTTTACCTTTATACTTTGCCTGAATCGCCTGAATCTCGGGATTCATCTTAGCCGAAAGCTTTGAAAACTTCTGCTGCTTGATTGTAAGCGGTGTCAGCAAAAGGTAAATAACAATAGTAAACAATATAATGGCAAGAGCGATATTCGGCATTCCTATTTTTTCAATTACAACGAATATGCCGTTAAGAATATATCCGAGAACCTTGGCAATAGGACCCAGAATCTTACCATCATACTGTGTTAAAAGCACACTGTACAAAATATAATCCTCCTGTATGTTGGGATTCAAACAGACACGTCAGAATTACGGAACGGGATCGTAACCGCCTTTTGAAAAAGGATTACAGCGAAGTATTCTCCATATGGCAAGAAGGCTCCCTTTAAAAGGGCCGTATTTTTCAACAGCCTCATAACCATATTCGGAACACGACGGGATATAAGGACATTTAGTCCTCTTCAAACAAGAAATGTATTTTTGATAAAATCTTATCCCGGAAAGTATAAATCTCTTCATATATTTAAGGCTTGCTTTTACAAACCTTATGTATTCTCATCAAATGCAATAATGCACTCTCTATATCGCTGTACTTAATACCTTTTGCGCTCTGACGCGCCAAGACTACAATGTCCAAACCACTATTGAACATTTCTTCGTGTAGCCTGTAACTTTCTTTAACACATCTTTTGAAATAATGTCTGTATACGGAGTTTCCGACTTTTTTACTTATAGAAACTCCCAATCTGTTTTTTTCTGTTCCGTTTTCCCTGACATACAAAACAAGATAACGATTGGCTTTTGATTTTCCTTCTTTATATGCTCTTGAAAAATCTGAATTACTTTTCAAACCTTCGGTAAAAATCATTTGCAAAGCCCTAAGAAAAAAAGGCCACATCTTTGTGGCCCATGTTTGTTATGCTGATAATACTTTTCTTCCCTTTGCTCTTCTGTTCTGTAAAACCTTACGTCCGCCGGGAGTACTCATTCTGCTTCTGAAGCCATGAACTTTTGCTCTCTGTCTCTTTTTAGGCTGAAATGTCATTTTCATGATAAGAACACCTCCTTTTCATACAAAATAAACGTATGCCTTTGGAAAACGTCAAGTCATATTCTATTAAAAGCATTAAGGGTTGTCAAGCAAAATCGCTTATTATAAGGGCATTTTAATATGTCAGGTATACATAATTTTTCCACATAATGTGAATAAATAGTGGATAAATAAAAAAATGAATGTGGATAACTACCATATATATGATTTGACATATTGAAAAATCAATATTTCAAATGTTTAAAAATGTGAAACATATTTGTTGATAAAAAATCTCATATTTTACCCAAATTCATAAAAAAAGCTTATAAACGGCAAAAAACATACATATACTAAATTTAGTGGAAAAATAACCTAATTCTGTTTGAAATACAGCCTATTTTGTAGTAAACTATTCTAGTGTAACTTATTGTAGCTTTTATTTATTATTGAAATGGAAATCGACATTCTTAAATCAAAATGGGAAGAGATCAAGGAATCTGTCAGGATCGAATATGAGATTACCGACCTGTCATTCGGAACATGGATCAATCCCTTAAAGCCGGGAGATATTAAAAACAATACCGTTTATGTATTGGCTCCAAGTGAGCTTACCAAGGGAATCCCTCATATCAAGAGTAAGTATTCCACTCCCTTTAAAATAGGAATAAACGAGGCTCTCGGAAAAAGCTTCGAAGAGCAATACGATATAGAATTTGTCCCGGAAGATGAATTTGAAGGTAACAGATCAAATAAACCTTCCTCTGTTAATAATGAAGAAAAATACGAAAAATCAAATCTTAATCCTAACTATACATTTGATACTTTTGTCGTAGGCAGCAATAACAGACTGGCACAGGCAAGTGCGATTGCCGTATCGGAAAGTCCCGGAGAAATCTATAATCCTCTTTTCATATACGGTGGTGTAGGACTTGGTAAAACACATCTTATGCATGCTATAGGACATTACATTATTGATCAGAATCCCAATGCAAGTGTTTTATATGTTACAAGTGAACAGTTTACAAATGAAGTCATAGAAGCAATAAGAAAAGGTAACAATTCTCCTGATATTATTAAAAAATTCAGGGATAAATACAGAAACATAGATGTTCTTCTTATAGATGATATCCAATTTATAATAGGAAAGGATTCAACACAGGAAGAATTTTTCCACACTTTTAATCATCTGTATGAGCAGAAAAAACAAATAGTTATCACATCCGATAAACCTCCAAAGGATATGGATGTATTGGAAGATCGCTTTAAATCAAGATTTGCATGGGGTCTTATCGCAGATATCCAGTATCCTGATTTTGAAACAAGAATGGCAATACTTCAAAAGAAAGTTGAGTCATTTAATTATGATATTAACAACGAAGTATTATCATACATAGCAAACAATGTTAAATCAAATATTAGAGAACTTGAAGGATCGGTCAAAAAAGTAGTTGCCCTGGCCAACCTTGAAAAGAAGATCATAGATATCGATATAGCAAAAGAAGCTCTTAAAGATATAGTATCTCCTAATTCTCCTTCAAGAATTACTCCTGAAAATATCATTAGCGTTGTATGTGATCACTATAACGTTACTATAGAAGATATTAAATCAAGCAAAAGAAATAAAGAGCTGGTTCATCCGAGACAGATGATAATGTATCTGTGCCGGAGCATGACCAATGCAACATATAAAGAAATAGCATCAATACTAGGAGGAAGAGACCATTCAACGATAATGTACGGTGAAAGAACAATAACCGATCTTATCGAAAAAGATGAAGGCATCAGAAGAACAATAGAAACAATAATAAATAAGCTTAGATCTGACTGATGTTTATAACTGCCTAAATACAAACATGTTATTTAATATTATAAACACAGTTATTATTTAGAATTCTGTTATTATAGGCTCATTTCGGAAGTTATCAACAAATCCACACTCTATATTAATAAGAATACTAAAAATATTATTTATTTATATATACTTTTTCACGGAAGGGAGAACTTATGAGGATCAGATGTTCACAGTCACAATTAATATCAGGTATTAATACCGTATTAAAAGCCGTTCCTTCAAAAACATCAATGTCTATACTTGAATGTATATTGTTTAATGCAGATGAGAACGGAATAAAGCTTACAGCTAATGATATGGAGCTTGGTATAGAGACTTATATAGAAGGAGAAGTTGAACAGGCCGGATCTGTTGCAATAGAAGCAAAAATAATATCGAATCTTATAAGAAGTTACAGCGGAGAGGATTTTCTTATTGATTCCGATGAAGAAAATACCGTTCATATAGAATGCGGTAAGTCCAACATTGATATAAGCGGAAGATCTACGGAAGAATTTGTACTTCTTCCTGAGCTTGATAAAAAAGATCCTATTGAGATATCACAATTTTCTCTTAAAGAAATCATAAGGCAGACGATTTTCTCAATTTCAGATAATGATACTAATAAAATCATGACAGGTGAACTGTTTGAAATAAAAGATGATCAATTCAAAGTTGTATCTCTTGACGGTCACAGAATATCTGTCAGAAAAATCACTCTTAAAAACAGTTATGAAGATAAATCGGTAATTGTTCCCGGAAAGACTCTTCTGGAATTATCAAAGATTATTCCCGGTGATGTTGATAAGGATGTATCAATATATTTATGTGATAATCACGTAATATTCGAATATGAATCCGTCAAAGTAGTTTCAAGAATAATAGAAGGTAATTATTTCAAGATTGATCAGATGATATCAAATGATTACGAGACCAAGCTTGATATTAATAAAAAGATTCTTCTTGAAGTAATTAACCGTGCAACTCTTCTTGTAAAAGAAGGAGATAAAAAGCCTATCATATTTGATATAAAAGACGGTAATGCAACACTTTCGATCAAATCATCCATAGGTAGCATGAATGATGATATCGATATTGATAAATCCGGTAAAGATATAATGATAGGATTTAATCCGAAGTTTCTTATTGATGCGCTGCGCGTGATTGATGATGAAACTGTTACTCTTTATATGGTTAATCCTAAAGCTCCGTGCATTATAAAAAATGATGACGGTTCTTATCTCTATCTGATTTTGCCGGTAAATTTTAACTGATATGGAAGAAGTATTTATTAAAGACGATTATATTAAGCTTGGTCAGGCTTTAAAACTATCAGGTGCTGCAGGATCCGGAGTTGATGCCAAATTTCTTATACAGGACGGGCTTGTAAAAGTAAACGGAGAAGTATGTACTCAGCGGGGAAGGAAGCTGTTTAAAGGTGATACCTTCATTTTTGATGACAGGGAATATATCATCGGAGGAATGTAAATGTACGTAAAATCACTTGAATTGAACAACTACAGAAATTATGAAAGAGTTCAGATAGATTTTGACAAAGGCGTCAACATTCTTTACGGAGATAATGCTGTAGGTAAGACAAACGTTCTTGAATCAATCTATCTTTCAAGTACCACAAAGTCACACAGAGGAAGCCGTGACAAAGAGATAGTAAGATTCGGAGAATATGAAGGACATATCAGATGTCTGTTCGAGAAGAATGAAGTTGATTATCAGATAGATATTCATCTTCGTACAGACAAATCAAAAGGTATTGCAATAAACGGCGTAAAGCTTAAAAAGGCTGCCGAACTAATGGGTGTTATTAATGTAATACTTTTTTCACCCGAAGATCTTTCAATTATAAAAAACGGTCCTTCGGATCGAAGAAGATTTATTGATTCCGAGCTTTGCCAGCTTGATAAAGTATATCTGTATAATCTTACAAGTTATAACAAAATTGTTAATCAGAGAAATAACCTTCTTAAAGAGATAACATATCATCCTGAGCTTACAGATACTCTTGATGTTTGGGATTCACAGCTTATATCTTTGGGAACAAAGATCATTGACAGAAGAACGCTTTTTGTTAATCAGCTTAATGAGATTATTTATGATATTCATAAAAATCTTACCGGCGAAAACGAAAAGCTCATGATCAAATATGCTCCGAATGTTGAGATAATGGAGTATTCACAAAAGATCAAACGAAATCGTGATAAAGATATTAAATATAAACTTACTTCGGTAGGACCTCACAGAGATGATTTTGTATTCTTCATAAATGATATGGATTCTAAAAAATACGCATCCCAGGGTCAGCAGAGAACAGCAGCATTGTCTCTTAAGCTTTCGGAAATAAAGCTTGTTGAAAATATTACGGGACAAAAACCTATACTGCTTCTTGATGATGTATTGTCCGAGCTTGATTCAAACAGACAAAATTATCTTCTTAACAGCATAGGAAACATACAGACTATAGTGACCTGTACGGGTCTTGATGAATTCATCAACTCAAGGCTTACTGTGAATAAAATATTCAAAGTAAGCGGCGGCAAGGTAGTAAGGGAGAATTAATGATGAGTGAAGAACAGAACATGGAACAGGAAAACTTTGAAGTAAACGGCGAATACGGTGCCGATCAGATTCAGATACTTGAAGGTCTTGAAGCGGTTAGAAAACGTCCCGGAATGTATATCGGAAGTACTTCCGCAAGAGGTCTTCATCATCTTGTATATGAAATAGTCGACAATTCGGTTGACGAAGCACTTGCCGGTTACTGCTCAAAAATTGATGTAACCATCAATCCGGATAATTCGATAACGGTAATTGATAACGGCCGCGGTATTCCTGTCGGAATAAATAAGAAAGCCGGCATTCCCGCTGTTGAAGTTGTATTTACGATACTGCATGCCGGCGGTAAGTTCGGCGGTGGCGGATACAAGGTATCCGGCGGACTTCACGGTGTTGGCGCCTCAGTTGTTAATGCCCTTTCAAACTGGCTGGAAGTTAAGATCCGTCAGGACGGAAAAGTATATATGCAGCGTTACGAGAGAGGTAAAGTCATCAAAAAGCTCGAGGTAATAGACAGTTGTCCCGCTGATGAGACCGGTACTACAGTAACGTTTATGCCTGATGATACCATCTTTGAAGAGACGGTGTTTGATTTTGATACATTAAAGACAAGACTTCGTGAGACGGCTTTTCTTACCAAGAATCTTAAGATTATTCTCCGGGATACTAGAGGTGAAGAGCCTGTCGAGAGAACATTCCACTATGAAGGCGGAATTAAGGAATTCGTTACTTACCTCAACAGAAGCAAGACTCCGTTATACGAAGATGTGCTGTATTTTGAAGGTAAGCAGAACAATGTTCTTGTTGAAGTTGCGATGCAGCACAACGATTCATTTAATGAAAGTGTATTCAGTTTTGTTAATAACATTACGACTCCTGAAGGCGGTACGCATCTTACCGGTTTCAGAAATGCAATAACCAAGACATTCAATGATTATGCAAGAGGCAATAAGCTTCTTAAGGAAAGCGAAGCTAATCTTACCGGTGACGATATTCGTGAAGGTCTTACCGCGATTGTGTCGGTTAAGATTGAAGAGCCTCAGTTTGAAGGACAGACAAAGCAGAAGCTCGGTAATTCCGAGGCGAGAGCCGCTGTTGATTCTGTAGTATCGGAACAGCTTACATATTACCTTGAACAGAATCCTACTGTTGCAAAGCAAATATGTGAAAAATCAATACTTGCACAGCGTGCGAGAGAAGCAGCAAGAAAAGCGCGTGATCTCACACGTCGTAAAACGGCACTTGAAGGAATGGCTCTTCCCGGAAAGCTTGCGGACTGTTCCGACAAGGATCCCAAGAACTGTGAGATATTCATAGTCGAGGGAGATTCGGCCGGCGGCAGTGCCAAGACCGCAAGGAGCCGTGCAACACAGGCAATACTTCCTTTGAGAGGAAAAATATTAAATGTGGAAAAAGCGCGACTTGATAAGATATACGCAAATGCCGAGATAAAAGCGATGATAACAGCATTCGGTACAGGTATACATGATGATTTTGACATTGAAAAGCTTCGTTATGACAAGATCATAATCATGACGGATGCCGATGTTGACGGAGCTCACATCAGTACGCTGATGCTTACATTCCTTTACAGGTTCATGCCGGATCTTATAAAAGAAGGACATGTATATCTGGCCAACCCTCCTCTGTATAAGCTTGAGAAAAATAAGAAAGTCTGGTATGCGTATTCCGATGAGGAACTTAACAATATCCTCACTGAGGTCGGAAGAGATCAGAATAACAAGATACAACGTTACAAAGGACTCGGAGAGATGGATGCCGAACAGCTGTGGGAGACGACAATGGATCCCGAGACAAGAGTGTTGTCGCGTGTATCAATGAATGAAGAGATGTCATCGGAGATCGACCTGACATTTACCACACTTATGGGTGACAAGGTTGAGCCGAGGCGTGAATTTATCGAAGAAAACGCTAAGTTCGTTAAGAACCTGGACATATAGTTTAATGATACGGATTGCTTCGAAAATGAATAGACTCATTATTTTGAGATTTTTCGGAAAGGGAAATATAAATGGATGACAAGATTTTCGACCGAATAAACGACGTCGACCTCATAAAGACCATGGAAACCTCGTACATCGATTACGCCATGAGCGTTATCGCTGCACGTGCACTTCCTGATGTAAGAGACGGTCTTAAGCCCGTTCAGCGACGTGTTCTGTACTCGATGATCGAGCTTAATAACGGTCCTGACAAGCCTCACAGAAAATGTGCCCGTATCGTCGGTGATACAATGGGTAAATACCATCCTCACGGTGACAGCTCTATTTACGGAGCACTTGTTAACATGGCTCAGGACTGGTCGTTCAGAGCTCCTCTTGTTGACGGTCACGGAAACTTCGGATCGGTTGACGGAGACAGCGCGGCCGCAATGAGATATACGGAAGCAAGACTTTCCAAGATCTCAATGGAAATGCTTGCGGATATAGGTAAAGACACGGTTGATTTTGTTCCCAACTTTGATGAGACCGAAAAAGAACCGACAGTTCTTCCTTCAAGATTTCCCAATCTTCTTGTAAACGGTACGACAGGTATCGCGGTCGGAATGGCTACAAATATTCCGCCTCATAATCTTTCCGAGGTTATTAATGCAGTAGTTAAGATAATCGACAACAAAGTTGATGAGGACAGAGATACGGAAATAGATGAGCTTTTGGAATGCGTTAAAGGTCCTGATTTTCCGACCGGCGGTGTGATTTTGGGACGCCGCGGAATTGAGAGTGCATACAGAACCGGGCGCGGCAAGATCAAAGTTCGCGGTGTTTCCGATATAGTTCTGCTTGAAAACGGAAAGAGTCAGATCATTATCACCGAGCTTCCGTTCCTTGTAAATAAAGCAAGACTTCTTGAGAAGATAGCCGAGCTTGTAAGGGATAAGAAGATAGACGGAATCACGGATCTTCGTGATGAATCCGATAGGGAAGGAATGCGAGTTGTCGTTGAACTTCGTCGTGATGTTAACGCCAATATCGTACTTAATCAGCTTTATAAGCATACACAACTTCAGGATACATTCGGTGTTATAAACCTTGCGCTTGTAAACAACGAGCCGAAAGTAATGAACCTTCTTGAGATGCTCACACATTATCTGAAGCATCAGGAAGATGTAGTTACAAGAAGAACAAAATACGATCTTAACAAAGCAGAAGAGCGTGCACATATTTTACAAGGTCTGCTCATTGCTCTTGATAATATCGATGAAGTTATCGCAATAATCAGAGGAAGCGCAAACGTTGCGGAAGCAAAAGAAAAGCTCATAGAACGATTCGGTCTGTCTGAAGCACAGTCCGCTGCGATTGTTGAGATGAGGCTTCGTGCTCTTACCGGCCTGGAACGTGAGAAACTTGAGACCGAATATGCAGAGCTTCAGAAGAAGATCGCCGAGTACAAGGCTATACTTGCCGATGAAAAGCTTCTGCTCGGAGTAATCAAATCGGAAATACTTGAGATTTCCGACAAGTTTGGTGACGAGAGAAGAACAAAGATCGGTCTTGATGATTCCGATCTTACGAACGAGGATCTTATTCCTAAGGAGAATACTGTCATTGCCATGACAAGTCTCGGATATATCAAGCGTATGACGGTTGATAATTTCAAGGCTCAGAACCGTGGCGGTAAAGGAATCAAGGGAATGAAGACGATCGAGGATGACTATATCGAAGATCTTCTTATGAGCAATACCCATCAGTCGATCATGTTCTTTACGAACCTCGGAAGGGTGTACCGCAAGAAGGCTTACGAGATACCTGAATCGAGCCGTAATTCACGCGGAGTTGCAATCGTAAATCTCTTACAGCTTCAGGGCGGTGAGAAGATATCGGCGATGATACCCGTTACCGAAGTAAATGAAACCAAGAATCTTCTTATGGTCACGAAAAAGGGTACCGTTAAGAAGACAAACATATTGGAATACAACAACATCCGTAAGAAAGGTCTTATTGCCATCACTCTTCGTGATGACGATGAGCTGATCGAAGTTAAGACAACGGATAAAGATTCCGAGATATTCCTTGTAACAAAGCAGGGAATGTGTATAAGATTCAAAGAAACGGATGTAAGATCCACCGGAAGGTCTTCGATGGGTGTTATCGGTATGAATCTTTCCGATGGTGATGAGATCGTCGGTATGCAGATAGATACACAGGGTGATTCACTTCTTATCGTTTCCGAACTCGGATTCGGAAAGAGGACCGTACTTTCAGAGTTCCATCTGCAAAGAAGAGGCGGTAAGGGTGTTAAGTGTTATAAGATCATGGAAAAGACCGGAGATGTGGTCGGAGTCAAGGCCGTTACCGACGAGCATGAGATCATGATGATCACGGATCAGGGTATTATTATTCAGCTGCGTATGGAAGACATCAAGGTCATTTCCAGAAACACATCCGGTGTCAAGATGATCAGTCTCGATAAAGGTGTTAAGGTTGCCAAGATCGCCAAGGTTCGTGAAAAGATCTCCGACGGAGACAAAGATATCGACATGGAAGATATCGATGATGTGGTAATTAATGTCGCCAAGTCCGATGAACCTGTTGTCGTTGTTCATGATGAAGTTGATATTGACGAGGATGACGAAGAAGATACAAGATTTGAAGGAATGGATGACGAATAATATCGTAATTGCGATATTGGTGTAAAGGAGAAAGTATGAATACAAATTATGATAATTACATGCTGTCGATAGTCGTTCCGGTGTATAACGAGGAAAATGGAATTAAACCTTTCCTTGACAGGACAGAAGCTGTAACACAAAAGCTCGGATGCGATTATGAGATCATCTTTTCACTTGATCCTTCTACGGACAGAACGTATGAAGTAATTAAGGAAAACATGAAAAGAAACAGCCATATCAAGCTTATTACAATGAGCAGAAGATTTCGTCAGGCTGCTGCAACAATGGCGGGAGTGCTCAACTGTAAGGGTGATATTTGTGTTGTTATAGATGTTGACCTGCAGGATCCTCCAGAGGTCATACTTGATCTTGTTGATAAGTGGAAAGAAGGATACGATGTCGTATATGCTCAGCGTATCGACAGACAGGGAGAGACAAAGATCCGTAAGTTTATTGATCTTACGGCATACCGTGTGATCAATTTTCTTTCAAGCGTTGAGATACCCGTTGACACGGCAGACTTCAGACTTATCAATCGTCGTGTGATAGAGGAAATCCGTAAAATGCCCGAGACAAATATGTTCTTCAGAGGCATGGTAAGTTATGTCGGATTCAAACAGGCTGCTGTCAGATACCACAGAGAAGCAAGAGAAGCTGATGTATCAAAATACAACAGGCTGTGGGGTGAGTTCCGTATGGGATTCCACGGCATATTCTGTTTTTCAAGCAAACCGCTTGAATATGTGACTTTCCTCGGAGGATTTATTACGGCATTCGGATTTTTCCTTGCCCTCGTTCACGGCATTAAGAAGCTTTATGACGAGAAAGAAGAGTATTCCGATAACGGCCTTATAGCATTGATCTGGTTTATCGGAGGTCTTGTGATTTTCGTATGCGGCCTTCTCGGTGAATATACAACCAGAATCTACGATGATGTTAAGGGAAGACAGAGATTTATCATCGATGAGTTCGATGAGAATGATAAGAATAAATGATAAGAGAGATATCCGTTGATACGGTAAGAGATGCAATAGAAGATATGTGTATAAAGGTATGCCATGAACTGTCGGATGACATGAAGGCATGCCTTTACAAAGCATATGATGATGAGACTTCCGATATCGGTAAAAAGATACTCGGACAGCTCAAGGAAAACCTTGATATCGCAAAAGAGGAAATGATCCCCATCTGTCAGGATACAGGTATGGCGGTCATATTTATAAGAGCCGGACAGGATGTTCATTTTACAGGCGGCGATATTACGGATGCTGTTAATGAAGGCGTTCGCAGAGGTTATACAAACGGATTTCTTCGCAAATCGGTTGTCTCGGATCCGATAGAGCGGATCAATACAAAGGACAATACCCCTGCAGTCATTCATTTCGAGATAGTTCCCGGAGATAAAGTAAACATTACTCTCGCACCGAAGGGATTCGGTTCGGAGAACATGAGCAGAGTATTTATGCTCAAGCCCGCAGACGGAATTGAAGGTGTCAAAAATGCGATACTTACAGCGGTAAAAGATGCGGGGCCGAACGCATGCCCTCCGATGGTCGTAGGTGTCGGTATCGGCGGTACATTTGAGAAATGTGCGCTTATGGCCAAGGAGGCGCTTACTAGACCTGCCGGAGAACATTCACCGATCGGATATGTTAAAGAGCTTGAAGAAGAAATGCTTGATAAGGTTAACGATCTTAACATCGGACCTGCGGGACTGGGAGGAAAAACAACCGCATTTGCGGTCAATATCAATACTTATCCGACTCACATCGCAGGACTTCCGGTTGCAGTCAATATATGCTGTCACGTGAACAGGCACATAACAAAGGAAATATAACATGGAAAAGCATATCACGGTCCCTTTTGACCAATCCGTATCGGAAAGCCTGTCTGCCGGCGATTACGTATACCTTACAGGTACGGTATATGTTGCTAGGGACGCCGCCCACAAAAGAATGACGGAAGCTCTTGCTGCAGGCGAAACACTCCCGTTTGACATCAAAGACCAGACGATTTACTATATGGGACCTTCTCCCGCAAGAGAGGGAAAAATCATAGGATCCGCGGGACCTACCACGGCAAGCCGTATGGATAAATATGCTCCCGTACTTATGGATCTCGGCCAGACCGGAATGATCGGTAAAGGCAGAAGAATGCAGGCTGTTGCCGATGCAATGAAGAAAAATAAAACAACATATTTTGCCGCAGTCGGAGGTGCCGGTGCGCTTCTATCCAAATGCATTACGTCTTCGGAAGTAATAGCATATGATGACCTTGGAACCGAAGCGTTAAGAAAACTGACAGTAAGTGATTTTCCCGTAATCGTTGTTATGGATTGTCATGGCGGGAGCCTATACTGATAACGGCGATTTTGTTTGACAAATACCCTGTTCATTTTATATAATGACTTGGCTAACAAAACTTTTTATATGAGTTCAGCGGTAAGGAGAAATACTCAAGAGGCTGAAGAGGCGCCCCTGCTAAGGGTGTAGGTCGGGCAACCGGCGCGAGGGTTCAAATCCCTCTTTCTCCGCTATAGAGATGGCAATATATGCCATCTTTATTGTTATAAAGACATATTTGATTCGATTTCCCGAGGAGGTACATGATGCATTATACTTACAAGCCCAACGGGATCTGTGCCAGACAGATCGATTTTGACATCATCGGAGACATAATCACCAACATTTCTTTTACAGGTGGTTGTAACGGAAACCTCAAAGCGATCTCCAAGCTCTGCAACGGAATGAGCGTAGATGAGATCGAGAATAAGCTTCTCGGTAATGACTGTAACGGGAAAGGCACGTCATGCGCCGATCAGTTTGCAAAAGCAGTCAGAGAGGCGCAAAAAGCAAATAAATAGTCGTTACGGTCAATGGAAAAGTTCAGGAAATTTGAGAAAAACACAATGATCACACTGCTGGCATTTGCGATCCCGGCAGTTCTTATGTTGCTCATTTTTGTCATAGGACAGTTTGCTCCGTTTGGGAAAGTATCGATTCTTGTGGCAGATATGAGATATCAGTTTGTGGATTATATCGGCTATATGAAGTCGGTATTCTTCGGAAACAATGACCTGTTTTACACTTTTTCCAAAACATTCGGCGGGGATATGATGGGATTTGCATCATATTACCTGTTCAACCCTTTCTTTTTAATTCTTCTTCTTTTCCCAAATGACATACTTCCTATAGGAATAGTCGTAATGATGATCCTTATATGCGGATTCATGGGACTCAATTTTTACCTGATGCTCCGCGCGATTTGGGGAATCAGATTTTCAGCGGTAATATTCTCAACAGGGTATGCCATGATGGGATTTAACATGGCATACATCAACTGCATTCATTATTTTTTCAGTATAATGATGCTGCCTCTTATAATTCTTGGATTATATCTCATGATAAAAGAGCGTCGTGCGAATCTGCTGTATATCGTATCGGTAGCTTTATCGATAATATCCTGCTATTACATCGGTTATATGATCCTGATTTTTACCGCAGCGTTTTTCATTTGTTTTTTGGCATCCTCGATAATAGATATTTCAAACAGAAAAAAGCGGATAAAAATCATTTGGACAGTGTTGTATTCAACATTTCTCGGTATTGGCATTTCTGCATTTTCACTACTTTCGGTATTGTTTTCTCTTCAGGGACAGAAGAAAGCAGTCATAAAAGGACTGATGTTTAACAGTAATTTTAATTTGCTTGAATTCTTCTCCGGACTGTATACCGGATCGTTCAGAGGAAATATTTCCGACGGTATGCCTATAATCTACAGTGGCATCATACCGGCCGTTCTCGTCTTTTTCTATTTTGCAAATAATACGATAAAACTCAGGGAGAAAATATGCACCGCGGCTTTGTTTGCATTTCTTATTATCGGTTATTGGATAGATGCGTTTAATGTGATTTGGCATGGGTTTGCTCATCCGATTGGCTTTCCTTACAGGAACTCGTTTCTGTTTTCATTCCTGGTACTGCTTATCGGATATGATGGATTTGTCCATATAAGAGAAGGATTTAAGAAAAGAAATGCAAACATATTTGTTGTTTTGTTTGCACTTTATTCTGTATTTTTGTTTGTAGTAAGAAACAGCAATGTCGGTATAAGATCAATACTTATGACGGGACTTACGATCGCGGTAGTATTGATTCTGTTTGTTGCAATGAATGAAAAGAACAGATACATTGTTCCGGCGCTTGCAGGACTGTTTGTTCTTCAGATGGCTGACGGGTTTTATAACGGATCTGTATCGATAGATGCTTATTACGGAGACAAATTTGCTATTGAGGAAAGTCTTGTTGAATACAAAGACTATATTGATTCGACACAGTCTCTGATTGATTACGTTAATTCTCAGGATTCATCATTTTTCAGAATGGATAAGCTCTTCAGAAGATCTCATAACGATCCTCTGATGTTCGCGTATAACGGTCTGTCTCATTTCAGTTCATGCGAAACGGATCAGGTCAAAACATTCATGGGTAGGATGGGATTTCGTAATAATGAAAACTGGGCGTTCTACGGTGATGCAAGTACCGGATTCGCCGATTGTTTCATGGGGGTAAAATATCTCCTGTCCCAGTTTGACGAGACGAGCAAACCTTATAAATGGATATACACACAGGATGATAAAAGGATATTCCTTAATCCGTATGCATTGTCACTCGGATTCGGTATGGATGAAGCAATTAAATACATCAATATGAACGAGAAAGATCCGTTCAGACTTCAGAACGATATTGCAAGTTGCTTTACTCATACGAACTACGAAATATACAGGCCGGTTAAAATCGATGAAGTGAAGCTTAATAATGTAACCAGGCAGAATAACACTTATACAAGAGTTGATGATGATCAGGAAGCAAGTATAGAGTATATCCTTTCCATAACAAGCAACAACTTTATTTATATGTATGTTGATGCTCCCGAAAGCCAGAACGCAACACTGTATATTAACGGAGATGATAAGGGAAATTATTTCAGTGATTACGACTGGTCGGTTCGTGAGGGAGGATACTACGAGCCCGGCAGTACAGTCAGCATAAAGTTCGTGCTTAATGATGACAGCATGGAGATAGATAATGCCTACTTCTATTATGAGAGTAAGCAGGTATTAAAAGCGTGGTATAAAGATGCCGTATCAACCACATGCAATATCAAAAAGATATCAAGCTCACATCTTATCGCAGATGTGAATGTCAGGGATTCTGCCGAATATATTGTGTTCTCCATTCCGTATGAAGATGACTGGAGCATTAAGGTTGACGGAAAGAAGGTTAAACCAGTCAAAATAATGGACGCTCTTCTTGGAATTAAAATATCGGGCGGAGAACATAATGTGGATCTGAAATACATTCCGAAAGGATTTGTTGCAGGAACACCTATATCCATCATCTCTTTGATCACTACATTTTGTGTTGTTTTCGCCGGAATCAGAAAAAAACCACAAGATGGAAAAATATCTTCAAAATCATAAAAAAATCCGTTGACAATGCGTAGATGCAATGATATATTTATAAAGCCGCTTGAAAAAAGGGTGTATTTTTTACGCGTTTTTTCGAGCAGTACAGCACCTTGAAAACAGAATAGTACGACCAATTCTCGAAAATTCCTAAGGTAAGTGAGTGATAATCACTCACTAATCAAATTTTGAGAACAAAACCTAACAGTGAATTAGGATGGACAAAGCGAAAGCCAAGTTCAGCTGAAAACTGGAGAAAACTTAATTAGAGAGTTTGATCCTGGCTCAGGATGAACGCTGGCGGCGTGCCTA